>Ga0310691_10002486_pt1 | contig 24425 bp, 12 predicted proteins | sample 176DNAGHGlowgp2_FD_203887 | JGI IMG/M metagenome (GOLD analysis project Ga0310691, IMG submission 203887) | Sheep rumen microbial communities from Palmerston North, Manawatu-Wanganui, New Zealand - 1766 DNA GHGlow gp2 (v2) (version 2) | ecosystem: Host-associated > Mammals > Digestive system >...
GTGTGACGGGCGGGGGCGTGGGTATGGGTGTGGTTGGTGGTGATCATGGCGTGAAGAAAGGCGTTTCGGAGGAGGATCCGTCGGTTGGTCGCGCGAGGACGCGGTGCAGTGAAGTTGGCGTTGTCGTTCATTTGGGAGGCGGGGTCTGTTTTCGTGTCGTTCATCCCGGATAAGCCGCGTGTCGGATCGTTTTCCACCGGGGTTCGTTTTTTTTTTTTCGCAGCGGCCGTCCGCATCGTCGCGGACACCAAACATAAGACCCGTCCGGATCGGTTTTCCACCCGAAAAGGAAAAAGGCTGTCCGGCCGCGCGTTTCCGCGCGGCCGGACGGCCAGATGTGACGCGCCGGCGCGACTATGTCAAGCGTCCGCCCGGCCCGATTCCCGGATCAGCCGGCGCAGTTCGTCGGCGGATTCGCCGTATTCGGCGTGCTTTCCGCCGTGCTTCTCCACGATTTCGAGCGCCTTCGACCAGGCGTCCGCCGCGCCGGTCTTGTCTCCCAACCTTTGGCAGGCGCGTCCCAGCCGGACAAGCGCAACTTCACGGTAGTTGGAATCGTCATCATCGGATAATAGAGACAGAATTTCGGAGCAGACCTTCTTCGTTTCGTCCGCGCGGGCCAACGCATCCAATGTCGCGGCCAATGTGTCAAACACCATGATTTTCCGGTCGAGGGAACTATCGTCTTCGGATAGAACCCTCTCAACCGCCATTTTGGCAAATGGCAATCCGGCTTCTGCCTGCTTTGCCTCGAACAACTGCCAAGACACTGCATTGAATGCGCTTGTGACGTCGGAAATCTCCGACAAGTACCGTTTCGCTTCGGCCACGTTCCGAATCGATCCGATGCCGTGCAGATAACAACCTCCAAGCCATGCAAGGGCAAAATCATTTCCTTGCCCAGCCGACAAGCGATACCATTTTGAGGCATCCGCATTGTTTTGCTCAACGCCGAGACCGAATTGGTACATGGTTGCAAGTTGCCATTGTCCGTTGGAATTACCCTGTTCGGCCGCGCGACGGTACCACTTGACCGCATCGGCCAGACTTTGTTTGACTCCGCGACCTTTCTCGAACATTGTTCCGAGAATTACTGCACTTTCCGAATCTCCTTTTTCTGCGGCGAGCTGGAACCACTTGGCGGCCTCCGCCAAATCTCTCGGAACGTCGTCCCCTCTTGCATACAAAACCGCAAGGTGGTATTGGCTGTTGAGATTACCTTGTTCGGCGGAAAGGCGAGTCCACTTGATGGACTCCTCAAGATTTTTGTTGACACCCAATCCGAGGAACAGCATTCTTCCCCATTCGTATTGCCCCTCGGCATCACCTTGCTCCGCAGCAAGTCGGTACCACTTGCAGGCTTCTTTGAGTTTTTTTGGGTTCCCTCCGTAAAGCTCCATCATTCGTCCCAAGAGAATTCGCCCTCTGGCATCTCCTTGATTTGCAGCGAATCGAAAACACTTCATGGCGGCTCCGAATGCCTTTCGGTCTTTTGGAACTACCGGTTGCCTCAGTTGCACGCCCCGCGGGCCGCCTTTCTCCCACCAGCCGTTTGTATAATGGATAAGTTGCAAATGAAATTCTCCCAAACAGGTACTTGCGGGGACGTGTCCTCGTTCAATCGCCTTGTGGAACCATTGTTCTGCCTCGGTCCGGTCTTGTTTGATTCCGACGCCATCGTCCAATGCACAAGCAAAAGCATTTTGCGCCGTTGAAACACCAATCTTCGCGAATGATTCCAATTCTCGAACAAATCGAGGACAGGACGATAACAATCGGAGCCAATCCGGTTCCAACAACTTGTTCCATTTGCAAAACCGGCTGTAGTCTTGGTTCCGGACCAGAATGGAGACGCATAAATCCCCGTCAAGCATTTCTTCCGGAATGTGCTGTAGGATTTTGAGACTATCCGCAAGATCGAGCCAATCGTCTTTCTCCATGTTTTTGCAACGCGTAAGCGTTCGCCCCATTCGATCATCAATGTCGGAATCAGCATCCAACGCGGAGCGGCGAATGGCAAAACGCGTCAGTCGGTGCATTCGGACACGATCGTCGAATTTCTCCAAGATGCCAAACTTCTCAAGTTTGAACAATGCCTGATCAAAAGAATTGGGTGCCGTACCATCAATCCAAAGATTCCGCAAAATGCAAACGCGGAATCCTTCCGAAGAAAAGAATGACGCGCACTCCGCCAGCTTGATGCAGTCAGATCCGCGAAACGAACGGGCAAGCATGTCCTTCGTCCAATTCCACAACATGGAAGGGGTTCTCTCGTCGTCCCCTTCCATTCCGGCGCCGACGGTACCGGAGAGATTGCCCTCCAAATCCGAGGCAAGATCTCCATACGTTTTTCCAAAGCCGGAATCAACATCGTCCATAAGCGCCGGAATAGCTCGCAAATAAAGAATTCGGTACCCCAACAGGCGCGCAACGTCTTTCGCGGACTCCAACTCTTGTTCGTTCTTGGCAGGATGCGCCCTTAGAAGCAAATTGAGCGCAGTTTCCGGAGAAAGATCCGCGAGTGGATATTCAACGCAGGGAATGTCATTCGGAAACTCGCAATACGAGGCTCGGGCCGATGCCGTCGCATATACGTCCATTGGCAAATTCAGGCGGTCAAGGACCAGCGGCTTGAATAACGACTTGCATGCCGACGGATCGACATTGTCCAAAACAAGCAGAACGCGTCCAAATCGATCGACCCTGTGCGCCAAAGCCTCTCGCATGGATTCGATATCCGGAATCTTTTGATTTCCGTGCCGTCTGTCCTCAAAACCGAGACATTCTCGGACTCGGCGTTTCTTCAGCATTTTCTGAAAAGCAGCATCCCAGCTGGAGATTCCCTCCATGTTGATCTGGAACAAACCGCCAGGATAGTCCGTCTTGTACCGATTGGCAAACTGAAAAAGCAGTTCGGACTTTCCCACGCCTCCAGGACCAGTCACAATGGGAAACTTGCCTTTTCCGAGGAGTCGGCGAATCGCGCCGAGATCTTTGTCTCGTCCGACAAAATACATCGCTCTTGGCGAATCAACCGAGGAAAAGACGCTCGTGGTGACGGCCAATTCGATTCCGAGCCGGAATAGTTCCGCCGACAAATCAGAACATCTCAATCGTTCAGTCCGGTCGAGAAGGTAGGAACTCCGTTGTCTCTCGTCTTTCAGAGGGGTCCGGTCGATTTGACCCCCGTTTTTCCGTCGACGGGGAACCAAATCGACCGTCTCGGCGCGTGTCTCTTTCCGGATCGTTTCGATGCTTGAACCCTCGGGTCTCGGAGGGACCAAAACGGCGAGAATGGTTTCGTTCCGGAAACGGACGGGCTTGATCTGAAACGGAGGCGAATCTTCGCTCGGCGGTCTCTCGAGCGTCCAGCAGCAGTCGTCCCCGACAAAAGATTTTGCATTCCATCTTCCTTCGGGGGTCTTTTCAGACCAAACACGGTCTTGGAATGCTTGCCGGATGTATTTGTCGAAGTCGGGATGGTCGGATTCTCCGAGAAACCCTTTCGGATCGTTTTCGCGCAGGGGAACGGTTTCGTTCCCGGGGGAATCCTTGATTCCGACGAGAATGACCCCTCCGCGCCAATTGCGGAACGCAAGGATAGCATCGGCGATTGTGCTTCGGAGCTTTGCGTCCAGATGGGTCTTGCTGGTTGTCTCAAGGTCGGGGTCCTTGTCCCAAACGTATAGGCCGGCTTTCTTTTCCAACCAGTCGCACTCGCAACCATTGGCGAAGTCGAGCAGTTTTTCGACGCCGTCATCTGGGAAACGGGAAAGGACGGTTTCCGCGAAAACGAACCCGTCGACGGGATGTAGAGCCGAAGCGGAAGAAGTCGGGGGGGCGTCTTGCATGGCGCCGCATTCTACCAAATCGCCCTCCGGAAGGGAATCACGAAACGCGGCGGAGAGGGCGGCGGGACTCGAGGCGGGCGGTGAGCCCTCTAGTGTTTCCGGTTCGACGAAACCGGAAACGGGCCTGAAAAGTCGCAGAACCGGTAGTCGCCGCGTCCCGGTTCGTCCCAGTCCATGGGACCGTTGGGGGAACGCGAACCCGAGAATACGCGAACCGACCTGGCCGCTTCGGAACCCCGCGTATGGAACGTTTCGACGCGAACCTTCGAACTGAACCGTTCCGCGTCGAGAAGGACGTCGCCGGAAACGATTACGGTCGGTCTCTCGCCGAACTCGTTCTCGACGGGACTGCGGAGACGGGCTTCGCGCACGCCCCAGGGCGACCGCGCGGGGTCTTGTCGGCAGGCTCCGATTTCGCCGCCTTCCTTGCCGACGACGATCGGGACTTCGAACGAGAAGACATCGATCAACGAATCCGGCTTCCCCCGGGGCGGGAGAAAGGCGAGCGCGCCGCCGCGGAGAACGATTCGTTTCACGGAGCCGTCGGTCGGCACCTCGGGGAGAATCAGCGTGCGACCGGCCCCGACGACGATGTCGCCGTTGGCGTCCGGGCGGGCCGTGAAGGCCGATTTGTAGGCCTTTGCGCGGGTCTGGTCGGGCTTCGACCCGTTCGCGTTCCAAAATGACAAATGCTGGTAAAGGTACCGGATCCGTTGAAAAGACCCCGGATCGTCTTCGACGACCGAATAGTACCCGCGGAGGGGAACGTCCGGCGACAGACCGGGAGAGAAGAATTCGGCGATGCCTCGGATCTCGACCGTTCCCGCGCCGTCCGGGCCGGGAACGAAAGGCCCCCGGAACCGGACGCCCGACGACGTCGCCTCGATGCTCCCGCCTTTGGGGCCGACTTCGACGGGAACGGCCAGGACGGGCATTCCCCAATCCGGATCCTTCGGGTCCGAAAAGGAGTGGATCTGTTCCGCCACGAACAGGTCCGGCTTCCGCAGGACGTCGTCGGAAACCCGGTTCGCCTCGACGTCCGCGAGAAGGTCGTCGCATCGGGCGCGGGCGTCCAGGACCTGCCGCACGGAGAGGGATTGCGCGAGGAGCGTTCCTCCGTCGAGCACGAGTTTCGAGATTCCGGACGAACCGATGTCGCGGACGAAAAAAGTCCTGCCGGCCGGCAGCGTGGCGGTTCCCGCGGCGTCCGGAACCGGTTCGTCGGGCGTCGTGTCCATCTTTGAGAGATCCTCCTTCCACCGGAGCAGCGACTCCTTCAGTTTCCGGCGCGCGACGAAACGGGTCTCGTCGTCCCATTCGGCGGCCCCGGACGCCGTCGGCCGGTCCTTGTCGCCGGCGCGCTTCGCGGAGCGGTAGACGTCGTCGATCGTGACCGTCCGGTCGAAACCGCCGGAACCGCCGGACGTCGTGGGAATGGTCACGGGCGGCGAAACCGGCCGGCCGGCGGTCGTTCCGGCACGTTCCCGCGGAGCGGGTTCCGGCTTCGCGACGGGCGCGGCCGGAACGGAGGCCGGCGAAGATGCGACGGTCGTCGGAACGGGGCGGAAGTCCGCGACCTCGTCCTCTTCGTCTTCTTCGTCGTCGGAGAACGCGAGAAAAAGGACGACGACGACGGCCGCGAGAAGGAAGGGAACCGCGGCGGCGAGAGCCGCCATGGCCGCAGCCGCGGGAGGAAAGGAAAGGCGCGGCGTTTTCGTCGGGCGCGGAAGAGGCGGCGGTTCGGCGACGGGAAAGGAAATCCCCCATCGAGCGGCCTGGTCCGCCAGATCGAAATTGGAAAGGGACTTCGGGCGGATGATTTCCAGAAAGTCGCGAAGACGGTTGTCGTTGGTAACCGCCAGCCGGGCGACGCATCCCTTGCTTCCGGGCGACCGATACACCACCTCCGTACGGGCCGCCCCGGCCTTCGGTTCAACCGAGAACGATAGCGGCATTGCGCCCGGTGCTCTCTCATGGACGAGCACCGCGAGGATGGGCTCCCCCTTGAACTGCACGCACTCCGTCCGGAAGACGGCATCCTTGTCCGGAACCGGGGCTACAAGTCGGCGGTTCCCGTCTTTTTCGCAGAACAAGGCGTCTTTCGGCCAAAGACGCGGATCGACCGCGTTTCGGATATAGTTGTCGACGTCCTTTTCAAGGAACCCCTCCGGATCGTTTTCGCGAAGGGGGACGACACGGTTTTCCTTGGAGTCGTCGATTCCGATGAAAACGACGCCGCCGCGCAAGTTGTGCAACGCGACGATCGCCTCGACGATCGTTCTGCAAAGCTTGTGCTCAAGACAGGGGTAGTCCCTCGCGTATATTGCCTCGCCTTGTTCCCGAAGCTTCACGACTTCGTCGTCCTTGGCCCATGGATAGACCCCCGCCTTCTTCTCGAGCCAGTCCGATTCGTTGCCTGCGAAGTCGAGCAGCATCTGGACGCCGTCCTCGGGAAACCGGGAGAGGACGCGAGAGGCGAACTCGTATCCGGAAACGGGACGAGTGGGCGAACGGACCGGCGGAGCATCGGACATGGCGCAAGAGTCTACCACGTCCCTCTCCGGAAGGGAATCATGAAACGCGGCGGAGAGGGCGGCGGAGGCGGGACTCGAGGCGGGCTGTGAGCTCCGGCAGCTCCGAGCGCTCGACGCGCGTTTCGAGGACGACCTCGCCGCGGTAGTCGACGTAGGTCGACGTGCGGACGGGGATGCCGAAGAGCTGCGAGGCGCCGGTCGCGAGGTTGCAGATGCGGATCTTGTCCCCGACCTCCCGCGGGAACGTCCCGCGGTTGTCGTAGACCAGGATCCACGGGTCCGCCGTGTCCCGGTGCGCCTGGAGATGGAGGAGGAGCTTGTGCATTCGTCTTGCGGACCCGGCGCAGGTGCGCCGGGCCCGCTCGTTTCGCCTAGTCGGCCTCGGCCGTCCGCCGGAGGATTTCCTCCGCCTCCGCCCGCCATTCGGGCCGATCCGCGAACAGGCGCTCGACGGACGCGGCGCCGTTCTGCAGGGAGATGAGCCGGTCGAAGAAGTTACAGCTCGGGATCGCGTCGTCAAAGAGCCCGTCGACCAGCGGGCCGGAGCCGCGGTTCTGGAAGGCGTAGACCCAGTGCCGGCGGAGGAACCGGCGGAGGTTCGCCCGGACCCAGTGCGGATCGTTTCCGCCCGGGAAAACCGCGTCATCTTCCTGTTCGAGGAACTCAGCCCAGACGAGGGGCGAATGCCGGCCGTCCGGCCGGAACCCGGCGGCGGCCGCCCGCGCGGCTTCAAGCGTCAGAGATCGGACGGTCCGGACGCGCTCGGCGCGGATTTGGTCGAGCCGGCCAGTCTCCTTCGCCAGCTCGCGTCCGAGAAGGCTCGTTTCGGCGAACCGGCGGAGCCGGGCGTGTCCGAACGGCGTAAAGCCGAGCCAGGCGGCGAGGAAATCGCTCGCCTCGGCGGCTTCCTCGCGGAGCGACCCGTCCGGATCCGCCAGAAGAATCCGGCGGGCGGCCGGCGTCACGCGGACGCTCTCGCCCGTTTCGTCGGCCTCGGCTGCTCCCGCACGAACCAGCCGCCGGAACACGGCGTCGAACGTCTCCTTCCCGCCATCGACGGCGGGCTCCTCCAGACAGTCGGTCCAGAGATGGCGGAGCACGAATTTCTCCGCTCCCTCCGGGGGAAAGAAGGCGACCAGCCGCGCGAGCCGCCGTTCGGAGGGTTCGAGAAAATCGAGCTTCGTGGCGAGCGGATCGGTCCTGTCGGGCGTTGCGGGAGCCTTGCGGTCGGAAGAAGCGGCCGAAGCCGCGGATTGGCTGGTCTTGTTCATGGCGGTTTTCATGTTGTCGGGTGCTCCGTGTTGTTCGCCTTGGATAAACCGCGAGCCGGTCTGTTTTCCAACGGGCGTCCAACTGTTTGACGGCAAGTTTCGTCCGCCTCGCTGTATCCGAGTTTTTTGAGTCGCTCCAGCACGGATATGGTGTTCGGGTCCTTCTCCTTCGCAAGATCCGAAATCAGTTTGAGATAGTTTGGCTTGGGGTCCACCCAGTCCGGAAAGGAAGGATCGTCGAAAACCTGATCCAGGTCATCTTCGCTCAATTTCTCCCACGGGCAACGATTCAGAAGATCGGGACGCGGCGCCCCGGCCCAGGCGGCATCCTCGAGCTCGTGGTCGTTCCATCCGCCGAGAAGCAAGAACGTCCAGTCCGATCCGTTCAGCTTCTCCCAATCGCATCGGTCGTCGAACTGCGGCTGACGGACGAGGAGGCTGGCCCAGTCCGAACCATCCAGCTTGCTCCATTCGCATTGGTCGGCGAATTCAAGCCGAGCCGGATGCATCCAGCAGTCTCCTCCGAGCAGATTTGCCCAATCAAGACCGCTCAGGCATTCTAGCCAGTTGCACGTAGCCAAACGGGCGCTGCTGACCGGGGCGAAATTCGATTGTTTGTGCTCGAGGTGTATTTTCATGGTTGTGTCCTTTTGTTCGTGTCGTACACCTAGCATAAGCCGCGTGTCGAATTGTTTTCCACGATGTCTTTCTTTTTCCTCCGAAAGTCCGTCTTCATCATCGCGGACATGAGGAATAAGCCCTGACACGACCCGTTTCCACCAATCGTTTGATCTCGCAAAGACAAATAATTCGTAAAATGGGCTAGCCCTCGCGGAGTCTCACCGCGAGGGCCAGCCCATTTCGCAGAATGTCCACGAAGGCTCGACAAGCGAACTCAACCGTCTTGACCGCTTGCGGTCGTTTCCGCTCCGCTTGCTTCCCGGATCAACCGGCGGAGTTCGTCTGCGGATTCCCCGTATTCAGCGTACTTCCCGCCGTGCTTTTCCACGATGGCGAGCGCCTTCGACCAGGCATCTACCGCGCCGGCCTTGTCTTCCAACCTATAGCAGGCACGTCCCAGCCGGACGAGCGCGACTTCACGGTTCCCGGAATCGTCGTCGTCCGGGAATAGGGATAGAATCTCGGAGCAGACCATCTTTGTTTCTTCCGCGCGTTTCAGCGCGTCCAGGATTGCCGCCCGTGTGTCGAGAATCATGATTTTTCCACGCACCGGGAATCTTTCGTCGCCGCGGAACGCAGCCACGGCCCTTTCCGCGAACGGCAGCGCCTCCGAGAAACGTCCCGCTTCGAACAGACCCCATGCGACCTCGTTGAATCCATAGGCGGGACGCCCAATTTTCGAGAAGAACGATTCGGATTCCTGTTCATCCCTGGGCGTCCCGGTTCCGGTCGCAAGGCAGTATCCGAGCCAGGCGAACGCATGTTCGTTGTTCCGTTCCGCCGCACGCCGAAACCATTGGAACGCCTCCTCTTCGTTCTTTTCAACACCATCCCCGAAAAGAAGAATCCGGCCTAAACGGAGTTGTCTTTCAAGGTTCCCTTGGTCCGCCGCCTTGCGCCACCAGCTCACGGCCTCTTGTTCGTTCCGCGCCACGCCCGTTCCTTTGGCAAAGCAGCCGCCGAGGTTCCATTGGGCCGGGGCGTACCCCTGTTCTGCCGACCTTCGAAACCAGTTCACAGACTCTATTTCGTCCTGAGCCACGCCTGTTCCCTCGTCTAGGCAACAGCCGAGGTAGAATTGAGCCGGGGCATATCCCTGCTCGGCCGACTTTCGCCACCATCCCACGGATTCCTCGGCGCTCCGTTCCATGGATCGGCCCATGAAGAAGGCATCGCCGAGGGCGCACTGGGCCCTAGAGTTTCCCTGTTCGGCGAAATGACGCAAACGGTCGGTGAATTCCGGATTGGAAATGAGAATGGGCCTCCAATCGCGAGACTCCAGCTTCTCCCACGGGCAGCGTTCGGCAAACTGCGGTTGGAGTTCGAGCAAATCGGCCCAACTGCGCCCATCCAGTTTTTCCCATGGACAATGTTCGGCGAATTGCGAACTCCATCTGAGTAATCGTGACCAATCGGAACCATCCAGTTTTTCCCATGGACAGCGGTCGCCGAACTGCGGTTGGTTTCCAAGAAGATCTCCCCAATCGGAACCATCCAGTTTTTCCCATGGACAACGATTGGCAAACTGTGGTTGTTTTCCAAGAAGGGTGGCCCAATCGGAACCATCCAGTTTTTCCCATGGACAGCGGTCGGCAAACTGCGGTTGGTTTCCAAGAAGGGTGCCCCAATCGGAACCCTCCAGTTCGTTCCACGGACAGCGGACGGCGAACTGCGGCTGGTCGCCGAGAAGGGAAGCCCAATCGGAGCCATCCAATGTGTCCCATGGACAGCGATCGGCGAACTGCGGCTGGTCGCCAAGAAGGGAAGCCCAATCGGAACTATCCAGTTCGTTCCACGGACAGCGGTCGGAAAACTGCGGTTGGTCGCCGAGAAGGGATGCCCAATCGGAACCATCCAGTTTTTCCCATGGACAACGGTCGGCAAACTGCGGTTGTTCTGCGAGGAGACGCGCCCAATAATATCCATTCAGCTTGTCAAACGGACAATGTTCGGCAAACTGCGGTTGACTTCCAAGAAGACGAACCCAACAGAAAGCGCTCAGTTTCTCCCACGGACAGCGGTCGGCGAATTGCGGCTGGGTTCCGAGAAGCCGCGCCCAATGTAAACCATTCAGTTTTTCCCAGGGGCAACGATCGACGAATTGAGGCTGGGTTCCGAGAAGCCGCGCCCAATGGAAACCATTCAGTTTTTCCCAGGGACAACGATCGGCGAACAGCGGGTTGCGAAGAAGAATTCCGACGCAGGTCCGTCCATCGAGCAGGGTGTCCGGAATGCTTGTCAAAGCCGGCATGCTTCCGGCAAGGGAGATCCAGTCCCATCTTTCCGAGACGCCTGTCTCCGCCAGCGCAGAACCCACAGCCGCCTCTAGTTCCGGCGAATCCGTTCTCGCCGAACGTCGAATGGCCGCGCGCGTGAGGCGATGCATGCCGAACTCGTTGTCCCCCCGATCCTCCAGAACGCCGTGCTTGCAGAGCTTGTTGGCCGCCTGGGAAAAGGCGATGTCGGAATCGTCGTCCGGCGAAGCGAGGCGTTTCCACAAGGCGGAAAGAACGGCCTTCCGGATCCCGAGGTTCGGAGAGAAGAACGAGGCGATTCGCGCCAGAAGAATCCAGCGGTTCCCGTTCGCGGGATTTGCGGCGAATGCCTTCTCCGTCAACCGCCAGAGTGCAGACGGCGTCCGGCTCCTGTCGTCCTCCATTCCTGCGGCGAGGACGTCCGCGAGATTGTCCCGCAGACCCTTCTCGAGCGCACGCCACGAACCGGCGAAGGGGGAATCGTCGTCGTCCAGCAACGAGGGAACGGCCCGTAGGTAAAGAATCCGGCATCCGAGGATTCGGGCAATCTTCTCGACGGCTTTCCGCTCGGCTTCGGAGGGAGCCGGATGGGATGACAAGAGCAACTCGACGGCGGCGTTCTGCGAAAGGTCGGGAAGGCGCAACTCCCTGCAGGGGCCGCTCTTTGCGAAGGAAAGATCCGACGCCCGCGCCGTGGCGACGATCCGCACGCCGGGCGAGAGGTCCAGTTCGGCGAGAACCGTCTCCTTGAAAAGCCGTTTGCAGGCCTTCGGGTCGACATTGTCGAGAACGAGGAGAAGGGGCCCTTCCCTTCTGGCTCGATCGGAAAGAATCGTCCGGACGGACTCCACATTCTGGGAGGAACCACCTTCCGGTTTTCCGCCGTCGTCTCCGGTCGTGTCCGCCGGAGCGACAACGTCATCCCCGTCCGCTTCCGTCCGGGGCCCGGTATCGGGGATGGTTTTCGCGGAACCTTTCCGGCCGTTCTCCGCATCGTGGCTTTCCCGAAGCCCGAATGCATCCCGGACGCCGGGCTTCTCCAGCATCGACCGGAAGACCTGATCCCAGTCGGACACACCTTCCATATCGATCTGGAACAGACCGCCGGGGTAGTCGGCCTTGTGCCGCGCGGCGTATTGGAGGACCAACTCGGATTTTCCCGTTCCGCCCGGTCCGGTCACGACGGGGATGCGTCCATCCGCGAGAAGCCCGTGCAGATCTTCGAGATCCTTTTCGCGCCCGACGAAGTTCGCGGCGCGTGGTCGCCTGACGGACGAAAATATCGATTTTTGAGGAATCGGAGGCTGCGTATCTTGCTTTGGCGCGGTCCGGACGTCGCCAAGTTGTTCAAGTAATGCGGAAAGAGCACGCTGTGTATCTCGTTTTCTGACAAATCTGTAATAGTCGGAGGCGAATTGTGCGTTGCCAGGATCGTCAGCACTCGTTTCCCTTTTGACAATCACGGCACCTTCCTTATAGGAGGTTGTCCTTGTTGTCCATTTCCGTCGAATCAATGGAAGTGTTTCGGCTGTAGTGTAGGAACGATAATAATCCACTTCCGAATGTTCCGTTTCATTGTTTTTCTTTTCCACGAGTTCTACGGAAATCAAATCCTGATCATCCGGAACAGGGTTAACGAGAATGGCGATAACGGGAAATCCGTTCGTGTCTCCGCCTGCATGGCTCCGACAAACAACAAATCCCTCGCTACCGCATGTGAATTCAGATAGACGACTCCAGAGATTAGAATCAACCCGAATCAAATTACCGTCCTTATCTCGAAATGAATCTCCAGCAAACAGGGCACGTTTTGTATGCTCTGCCAAGTCCTTATCTTCTTTTCCGGACTTGGAAAGAATGCCATCGGGATCCCCATTGCCACGAGATATCTTCTTGGTATTGTCTTCCGCCAAACCAAGAATGACACACCCTCCCTGTGCATTGGCCATCCCGATGATGGCCTTGATCACGTTCCACCGAAGGGAATCAGGACCATCCGGGTCTTTTGGATTGACGTACGAAGCCTTGAACTCAAGAAGAGGCACCTCGCGGCCCTTCACGTTGCCCGCGGAGAACCGTTCAATCAAGTTGTCGATGTTCGGTGTGATGACGCCTAACAACCGACGAAATGCCTCTATGACGGAGATTTGGAGTTGCATGCCTCCTGATTCTAGCAGATGGCACGCGATGTCGCAATAAGAGATCACGAAACGCGGCGGAGGCGGGCCTCGAGGCGGGCGGTGAGCTCGGGAAGCTCCGAGCGCTCGACGCGGGTCTCGAGGACGACCTCGCCGCGGTAGTCGACGTAGGTCGACGTGCGGACGGGGATGCCGAAGAGCTGCGAGGCGCCGGTCGCGAGGTTACAGATGCGGATCCGGTCCCCGACCTCCCGGGAGAACGTCCCGCGGTTGTCGTAGACCAGAATCCACGGATCGGCCGTGTCCCGGTGGGCTTTCAAGTGCAACAGGAGCTTGTGCATGGAAGATTCACACGTCTTTGCGTCGTTCGACAACGATAAGGCGCACATGGGACCGTTTTCCACCGGTCGGGTGAAGGACCCGTGACACAGCATCGGTCCGGTTCTCTCGGCATCAAATCATTGGCCGTTTCCAGTGACAATCCGGACGTACGTCTTCAAGGAAAACATCATGCCGCGGCCATTTACAGACTGACCAACTGCAACAGAATGGCAGCGGCCGTTTTGTATTCGCGAAGAGAGATTGTTCCTTGAGAAATTCCTTCTTCCAACCAGTCAAACCAATCATCCCGAAAAGCATCTTGAAAAGGCTGACATTCTCTGCTCAATTGAAAATACCATTGGAAGAATACATTTGATTCTTCAAAGAGTTGACCCTCGCGGATTTCAATCGCCGGTCCGCACCTCACGCTATCCTGCTCTCCGGATTCGACCCCTTTCGCGAAATCAGGACCTTTCTCCGGAGGGGGCAGCCCGAACGTTTCTGCGAGTTCGGGATGGTTCGAAACCAGTTCCGATAGCCGTTCTTCGTCCAATGCCATTCGATTTCGACATTTGGAAAACTCGGGGCGGTTGACGTATTCCGGCTTTTTGTCGAGAAGACGGAACCAATCGTCCGGTGTCAATGAATTCCAACGGCACCGGTCCGAGTATTCGGAATTCCGGTCCAAGATAGTAACCCATGTTTCTCCGGACAACGAATCCCAAGGAACGAAATGTTCTATCGTCTCCGAATCCGCAGAGATGAAAAACAATCGCCACGCCTCGGTCGTCCATCGTTCCGTGGAGACGCGGTCGGCGTGTTCCGGATGGTCCGCCAGAAACCCGGCGAGCGTTTCGCAGTCGATCGAATCCCACGGACAACGATCCGCGCAGTCCGGCCGAGCGGCGACAACGGCCAGCCAATCGGCGGGTGCAAGAATTTCCCAATCGATCCATTCCGCCAATTCGGGAATCACGCCGAGCAGTCCGGCCTTTTGCGCAGTCGACAATCTCTCGGGATGTTTGCAATTCACGAAAAACTCCGGTCGGCTCTTCAACAAAGACGCCCAATTGTCGGCGTCCAGTTCGAACCAAGGGCACCGTTCCACCGGCGCCCGGTCTGGCACGGAAACGAGAATCTTGATCCACTCGTCGACGGTCAGTTCGTCCCAATCGATTCTGTCGGCCAGTCCCGGCAGCTTTTCGAGAAGTTCGGCTTTTTGGGAATTCGAAAGACCGCCGAGACAGTTGCAGAACCGGGAGAAATCAGGATGCCGCTTCAAAAGGTAAAACCAATCGTCAGGATTAAGTCCGGACCAATTGCAATGTCTCCAGAACTCCGGCACAGGTTTCCGGGCAAGCAAAAAAGCCCAATCCGCGCCTTTCAACTTGTTCCAGTCGCAACGGGGGGCGAACTGCGGACAAGAGCGAAGAAGAATCGCCCACATGCTTCCCCAAAACGAACCCCAAGGGACGTTGACGTACTTTGCGACGGAAGGCGATAGAAACAACAGATTGAAAAACCGGAAGACAGGCGTTTTCGACCAATCGACATCCGCGGCCAATTCCGGATGATACAAGAACAACCAGGACCAATCGTCCCCTTTGAAGCGGGAAACGGGTGCGCGCGTGAACAATTGAGGACAGAACCGGAGGAATTGCTTCGCCCAACGCGATGGTGGAAAAACGGAAAGGGCGTTTCCGATCCGGTCCAGGAAAGCCGATTTCTCTTTCCGTTCTTCCCGTTTGACGGCCTCTTGGTCCAAACGGTGCATTCTCGTGGCGGTACGATTGTCGTCCGTCCATTCCACGAGATGGAAACGGGACAACATGTTTTTCGCCCGATCGTAGTCGTCCGCCCTCTCCGGGAAAGCGGACTTCCAGACGAACTCGAGAGTCGCGTCGGAAAAACGGTCCGGATCGAAGAGGGCCCGGACACGGGCGAGAAGGACTGCGGATTCTCCTCTCTTGTACCTCAGAAGCCCGGTCTTGGCCATTTGCCAGAGACGGATCGGATTCCGTTTTTCGTCGGAACCGTCAACCGTCTCGACCGAATGCAACGGCTCCATTTTGAATTCGGCGAGGATGTCCTGATACGGACCGGAACGAAACGTCCGGTCGGGATCCGACTTCAGCATTCCGGAAATCCGTTTCAACCAAAGAGGCCGACCTCCGAGGCGCCGACACAATTCGTCGGCCGCGGCGTCTTCGGCTTCTCCTTTGATGGCAACCGATCCGGCCAGCAGTTTCATGGAATCGGAACGACCAAGAGCCGGAACTTCCAGAAACCGGGAGCGTTCCGGCTCGCAACAGTCGCAAACGCGCGCGGTCGCGACGACATGAAGACCGTCGGGAATCCCTTTCGGAAAGGCGGCGGCGAGCGCCGTGTCGGAGAAAAAGGCATCGACCGAATCCACGTCGTCGAGAACGAGCAGGAGAGGCCCCGCGTATTCGATTCTCCGGAACAACGCGTTCCGGACATCTTCCGGTTGAATCTTCTTGTCTGGCTTGTCGAGTCTCCGAACATCTTCCGGTTGAATCTTCCTGTCTGGCTTGTCGAGGCCCAGCCAATGCTTCACGTCCGACGCTCCGCGAATCGGTTCCTGATCGATAATCTGGCGGAATGCTTCGTCCCAGTTGTCCACGCCTCCCATGGGGGCGAAAAGGAGTCCTCCGGGATAATTTCCGGAAAACCGTTCGGCAAACCAATACGCAAGTGTAGACTTGCCCATTCCGGGAGCACCGTGGAGAACGGGGAACTTCCGGTCTCCAAACAACAGTTCATGGATTTTCTCCGCAACCTTGTCGCGTCCGACAATCGAATCGCGCCCCACAAGAGGAACCGTCGAAAGCGGAGGATGTTTCACGGCGTAGCGGCACTTCTTCAGGAGATCCTTGAACCGATCGGGATTGCGGCCGAACCGGTAGTCGTCCGGGGCGGGCCGGGGGAGAGATTCACCGCCTTGATCCGGTCGATGGTAGACGACATCATGCGCGACGCCCTTCGAAGATACGGACACGGAAAACAACTCCGCACCGACCGGAAGCGGTTCGACGAGAAACGCCAGAACGTCGTATCGTTCCGATTTGTCAGGCCCGACCCCTTTTCCGCTAGTACATCTGACGATTTCCATCCGGCGCCGGTCCAGAAGACCGTTCCGTGTTTCTTCCGGAATCGAAATGACGACGGACTCCCCCTTTATCGGGAAACTGTACGTTTTCCCTTTTCCTGACAATCTCAATCCATCTTTGCCGAGAATCCTGTTCCTCATGTCTTTCTCTTCGGGCGCCCGTCCATGCTTCGTCTCCGTCAACAACTTGACAATGTGTTGAACTCCGCCTGGCTTCAATTCGCCCGTGGACTTGTCTTCGGCCATTCCCAACACCAACAGCCCCCCGTAGCTGTTCTCCATGGCGATCAGGGCTTCGACCACGTTCCACTGCGTCCTGTCAAGTGGATCGGAATCGTTCTCCGACGGTTTGAACGAAGCCTTGAACTCCAATACCGGACTTTCTTTGCCCAGCGTCCTCCCTTCGGCAAGAAAGTCGATTACCGGATCGATGTCCGGCGGTTGGACGAGCGCGTCTTGGAGAAGGGAAATGACGGAGGGTTCGCCGGCGGTGTTGATGTCCATTGAAGCTCCTGTACGAATCTACCGGAAGTTGAAGGGCAGGACGGCGCGGGCGAGGGAGAGCGGGTCGAGGCGCGTGGCGGGGGCCAGCTGGCCGCGGAGAGCGGCGTAGCGGGCTTCGCCGAAGGCGTCGCCGATTTCCCGGCGGACGATTTCAATCGCGGTTTCAAGACCGCGCCTAATCGATCCGTCGGGATCCGGTCCGGATTGCAACAAGGCGCCGTGGATCACGGCAGAAATCGCCTGGAGCGTGCCACCCTTTTCGCGGACCGCGACGTTGGCGGCGCGCGTCAACCAGTCTTTCCGTTCGGTCCAGTCCGAAACGAGCAGGGCCCGGTAGAAGGCGATCATCTCCCACGGGTGTCCGTCCTCGACGAAAAACCAATTCCGTTTGGTGGAGAGGTATCCGCCTATCTCCGCGTCGGAAGCCTTTCCTGAAACCAGATAACGGAGCAGAATGTGGTGAGGATAGGCGGAATCCTCTTTTTTGGAAACCGCCAGTTCCATCCCTTTCTCCCGAACGGGACCGCCCAGATACGCTTCCATCGCCTGGCGGAGCTCCCCGGCGCCGGTTTTCGGGTCGTCCATCAAGGCGGTGCAAAGATACGCCCGTGTCTTGCCGATGTCTCGCTCCGAGTTTTCGGAGAGCCGGGCGAAACAGTCCAACGCCTTAGCGAAAAGGGACGCCGCTTCGGCCGCGTTTCCAAGAAACGCCTCGTGCTGGCCGAGCGAGGAGAGGATCTTCCCGTAGTTTCTCAGGCCCGGTCCCGCGCAGACCGTTTCGTTTTTTTGGTCGGGGAACGATACGAATCCGGAAATGGACCCGAAGAGGTTGTCGCGGACGAAATTCCGGAGCAGGTCGCGGGCCTCCGCGAAACGGAATCCGTCCGTCTTCTGGACGGCGAGGTGAAGAACGGCCCACGTGGACAGCGGAGCGTCTTCCAAGTAGAGTTCGCCGGCAAGGCGACGGAATTCTTCCATGGAAACGCCGTCCCGTTGCAGCTGGCTTTCCGTGACGCCCCGGTGGTTCGCCTCGCTCAGCCGGATCGTCTGCCAGAGGAGACGGAGGCGTTTCGGCAGTTCCGCGTCCTTCGGAGCGTTCCTCCGGAGCCATTCGACCTGCGCGGAGATGCTTTTCAGGCGGACGTCGCGCGAATCCAGGCGGGACTGGACTTCCGCGACAAGCGCCGGAAACCAGCGGAGTTTCCGGTCTTTTCGGATCTGCTTCGCGATTTTGTCGAGAACGGCCGCCGGAACGGAATCGGCGGTGTTTTGCGCCGCGAGGCCCACCAGTTCCGCCCATCGGGCCGAATCGACGGGGACTCCGGCATCGACGGAATCCATCATTCCCGACAGGTCCTGCGTTTTCCCCGCCAGCAGGCAACTGCCGGGGAGTCCGTACAATTCAAGATCGGCTTTCAAATACGGGCTTTGGCCGTTCCAGGCGTTCGCGATCGTGTCCACGTATCCGTTGTAGGCACGGAACGTCGAATTTCGGGTCTCGTTTTTCAACTCGACAGCGACAACGGCTTGAATCCGACTCTCTCGGTCCGGATCGGATTTGGCAAGACGGTACAAACTGGTGTCCAGCGCACGTTTAACCATTCGCCGCTGTCCTCCCAGTCCGGTCTGGTCGACGCCGTGCGCCTCGACCAAAAACTGAATTTTCACGCGCCCTTGTTCGGGAAGAGGAAGAAGACGCAGAATCAGATCGAAACTGCGTTCGACCGCCGCATACCAATAATCGACTTCGGAACCCTGGACGAACGGCATCCCTTCCAAGCTGACGCCCAGGATTCCGCATCGCGGGCTTGCCGAGAACACGGCGCCGAGCCGCTTCTCCGGATTTCGGAACCCGGCTTCCTCTGTGGCGTGTTCACCTCCGCAAAGACGAGGAAGGTCGCAACCTTCCGGAATCAAAAGGCTGACGACCTTGCCGCTTCTTGGCGAATGGCCGGCGTGAATCACGCCTTCCTTGTCGAACAGATCGCCTGTCTCGTCCACCATGATCGTCCATTCGGACGAAGCGGCCAAGTTGCGGATGTTGAATGGAATCGGCCCCATTCTGTCGTAGTCCGGCGCCGGAAGTCCAGGCCTGACGGGCCGTTCGGGATTGTATTGTGGTGCAGGTCCTCTTCGACACCCTTCCTCGAATTGACTGCGCGCCTTGTTCATTTCCCATTCCGTCGCCTCAAGAGACCGCAGTTTCTCGTTGATGGACGCAAATTCGACATCGTCCTGATTCCTTCCCGCGTTGAAGGCGTCTGTGTGAAGTCGTTTGATGGTTTCTCCGTTGTCGGCCATCTGACGGAGCCGTTTTGCCAGTCCGGGATTCCGGACGCTGACCAATTGAATCCTCCTTCGGATTTCTTCCATCTTTTCCGGATTCGAAGTCCATAGCCGGAAGCGTTTGATGAATTGTTCGTTTTTCCTTTCGTCTTTCGAAAGATTGCCGTTCAAAGGTCGTTCGTTTTTGAACTGTTGGATTGAAGGGGTTGCGTTCATGCTTGGCGAGGAGTTGTTGTTGGTTTTACGGAAGAGTTTCTGTCTCTGGCTTGCAACGCAAGCTTCAGTACCAGTAGGAAAGGCCGGGGAAGGAAGTGGTGTCGGGATTATCGAGCCAGGCGCGCCAGGGGGCGGAACGGTCGAGGTCGGAGCAGAGACGGAGCGCTTCGTCGCGGAAGGAAGCTGCGGCGGAACAGAAGGGTTGTTCGGGCGCGTTCCGGAGACTGCGGAACGCCTCCGCGAGAATCGAGAGGCGGATCGTGTTGAGGACGGGACTGTGCCACGGGTTGTCGCGGATGCGCCGGTCGGCCTCCCGGAAGAGGTCCAACGCCTCGGCGCGGCGGCCGCGGGCAGCGAGAATGGCGCCAAGGTATTTCTCCGTAGTCGCGCGAAGCCAGAACTCGGCCTTGTCATCCTCAATGAGGGACCGGAAGTCGTCCTCGTCCGCCGAACCATCGAGTCGCGGCGGCGAACCGGGCTCCTCCAGCAGCCTGCGATACTCGGCGAGCCCCTGCTGTCGGACCAGATGGCTCCGGTTCTTCGCCGCCTCTCCGCCGCCGTCCGGAAGCCGTTGGCGCCAGTTGACCGCTTCGTCCCTGGCATCCCTCGTTTCCTCGGGGCGGAACAACGCATGCCATAGGTGGACGTAGTTGACGTCGTGGCAGACCTCCGCCGTGCGTTCGGCGACGGTCGGATCTGCTTCGGGGGTCGACGAGGCCTCAATGGCTCGCTCGCGGCAGCGCTTCGCGAGGGCGACGGCCTTCTGGAAATGGTCCAGCGAAGCCTCCTTCGAAAACGCCGGAACGCGGGCAAGGAACCCATAGGCGTGGGCCTGGCCCATCGTTCCGTGGAACCGCATCCGAAGATCGTCAAGGACCATCGAGTCGATGGAGTCGCCCGGCGCTTCAAGTCGGGACGAGAGATCGTTTGCCAGTTCCGGAATGCTTCCGAAGTCCTCCCGGTCGTTCAGGGATACGATCTGCTCGATGTCGAGCCGGATCATCTGGGCGGCGAAGCCGTCCAGACGCGACGCAAGGTCCCGTGCCCTGCGGTTGTAGTCGAGCGCCTCTTCGGTTCGTCCGGCATGGCAGCAGGCCTCGCCGAGAAGCATCAGGAGCGCGGCCCGCTTGTCCGGATCGTCCGCCTCCGAAAGTCGGGGGAGAAGTCCCTTGAGCCGGGCGATGGCGGCGTCCCAGCGACCATATCGGCGGATGCCGATTTCGACGGCGAGCCCACGGCCTCCCATTCGGCGAACGGCATACTGCCAGTCGGCGGCGAATCGCTCCTCGGCCAGCGGACGGATTTCCGCGTCCAGGGCCTCGACGGCCGGCTGCCCCGGCCGGATGGGAAGAAGGCCGGGCTCGGCGCGGGCGTCGACCGGAACGAGAAGTTCGCCGCCCGGAACGCGATTCCGAACGGCCTCGAACTTCGGACGCCAGTCCACGGGCCGGAGCCGGCCCAAATCGTCGATGGAGCCTGTCGCGAAGAAACGGAAGACGTTGTAGGGGGGAAGTTCGTTCGTTTTCCTCCACCAGGCCATCAGGACGGGCAGCAGATGACTGTCTCCGTCCAGTGCGGCTTCCCCGGACCGGCAGGGCGGAACCGCCGAAAGCCGGATCGAGACGCGAACGGAACGGTCCATCTTCCGCGCGACGGTCGCAAGCCTCTGCATCGGTCCGGTCCACCCGGGAACGACGGAACCCGTTTCGTCGACGACGGAGAACGGTTGTCCGGGACGGAACGAGAACGGAAGAAGCCTCGCGCCTCCTCCCCACGACTCCGGAAGAATCACGGGTACGAAGCCGTCGGCCTCCAGCACAGGTTGCAGGCGCTTCCGGATCGCGGAACGGAGAACGTCGGGCGCCGCCCCGCGGAGCACCGTTTCGAGAGCCCGTTCCGGAACATAGTCGCGGGGCTTCTGCTCCAGCCGATTCGCCGCACAGGCGAAGGCCTCAAGAAGGGGAGACCCCAGCCTGGATTCAAGGATGTTTCGGATGGAGAGGTCCTTTTCCCGCCGAAAGAAGAAGCGAACGAGCAGCTCCGCAAGCGCGGCGGCCTCCGATTCGGACGTCCGTCCCGGGCCTTCGAGCACGGCCAGCACCGTTTCGTCGGGAAAGAAGACGCCGACCGACGGTGCAGCCGCCACCGATCTTGCGAAGGACAGGACGCCGAGGGGATTCATAGGAGCGGGGCCAATCAGGAAAGCTTCTCGAGCGAGATGGCGTCTCCCTGTGGATCAACGAGCCGGACGCCTTCGAGTTTGGACGAAATGGGAACTCGAGCGATGGAACCTTGGACGATAATCGGATCCGTTTCGGAATCAACAAGAACGAAGAAGCCGTCAAGAGCCGGGGATGGCTTCTCGGTACTTTCGTCCAAAACCGAAAGAACAAGCTCGCCTGAAGAACGGGATCGTTCGACCGAAAGAAGAACGCCCTTTCCAACTACGCGATACAGAAGAAATTCGTTCGACCGGTCGGAAGCGGCGGCGATGCGTTCCTCGTCTTCAACGGAGATCCAGCCGTTTCCGGGAGACTTGTCTCTGCCGTGCAACAAATCGATCAATTTTTCAGCACGTTCCGCGTTGACGTCGTCCTCGGCGTCGAACGCGGCGAAGTTCTCGAGGGCCTCGCGGCGGTAGTCGAGGCGAGGATCGTCCGTGCGGTAGATCGGGACTCCGGTGCGGTTGGAAATGCGTTCGGGCAGCTCCGCCACGTCGCCAATCGACCACTTCCAAAGGAGGAGCGCGTCGTCGAGGTCCTGCTTCGGAAGCATTCCGACAAGCCAGCTCCTGCGCAGCGTCGCCGCCATCGCGGTGCGGGCGTTCCAGATCTGGAGAACGCCCATCCGGAGTCCGCCCTGGAACGCCGTCTTCAGCTCCTCGTCCGTGGCGGGGTCCTCGAAGCGGGAGAACGGTGCGATCAGGAACGACCGTTCGTCCCATCGGGCCAGGACGGCGGCATAGGTCAGGGTGTCGGTCTGCGACAGGACGCGGATCTGTCCCGGAGCGGGGGCTTCGGATGAAAAGTCGCGCGGCTCGGCGAGCGCCGCGCCGGCGGGAACGGCGTCGTTCGGCCCGTCCTGCTCGTCCGTCGCGACTTTCGCCAGCTTGCGGTCAAGCAGCCAGGCGACGAGAAAGGATTTCGTCAGCCGTTTTCTCTCAGGGGACGTTGGATTCGTTTTCATCGTTCAGGTCCGTCGTGGTGGACGATTGTCATAAGGGGCGACGGCGTCAACTTTCCGCCGCGACTTCGCATTTTTCCCGATAGGCTTTCAGAAAGTCGAGGAACCGCGGCTCCTTCCACAGCTCCTCCTCGGCGATCCTTCGAAGCAGCCGAAGCGCATCCGGCGTATCAATGTCGACGGGAAGATCGGACTCGAGCAAACGGCGGAACTTCTTCCCGACGATCTCCTTCTTCCAGACGACGTCGATCCTGGACTTCCCTACGCCGCAGGCGCGGCAGAGCGTCGGATGGGAGAGCATCTTGACGGAGGCGGAAAGATAGATGGCCAGCTCGTTTGTGGAGAACGTCTCCAGCATGGCGCGGCGGAATTCGGACTTCTCCCTCCGCGTCAATTCCGGCTCCTCGATCCACCGATTGACGGAGTACGGCCGCCCTTCCGGCGTCGCGACCTCCTTCTCCCGATCCAGGAGCGAGACCTCCTCGTCGTCATTGCCATCGATCTGGACGAAGTCGGCGACCCTGGCGCCGGGGATGCCGGAACAGATGTCGACGATCGAGACCTCCTCCCGGAGAAAATGCTCCATCGCGGAGTGAAGAATGGAGTTCTGCCCGGTCAGCATCAGGCCGCGGATCGCCTTCAGCGGAGCGTCCGGCTGATTCCGCGCGCACGTCCAGACGTAGTCCTTGTAGCGCTTTCGGCCGGCCGCGTCGGAGAGCTCCGTTTTTTCCTCGGTCTCCGGCCTCAGCCTGTGGCTCTCCATCTCGCCTTCCAGAAAATGGGCGAAGTCCCCCTCGAATCCGGGATCGTCGAACCGGCCCTCCAGATTCGGGAAGGATCCGTAGACGTCTCTTCGGAAGTACTCGATCAACGTCCTGCAGAGGAGAAGGCAGTTGTCCTCGTCGCAGCGGAAGAAGCTGCACGTCTCGTAGAACTGGTTCCACGCCGCGAGCTCCGCCGCGTTCTTCGCGAGCTGCTCCGGTGTTTCGCCGGCATCGGTCGTCGTCTTGTTCACGAGGCGGCTCCTTTCGCGGCGAGCATGGCGTCGAGCCGGGCGAGCTCCTCCCGGGTGAGCCGTCGTTTCGGCGGATTTGGCTCGATCATGGCGCCGCGCTCCTCGTCGTAGGCGTCCGAGAGGGGAATCTGGAACGGACGAAGCCGGAAGAACGTCGTCCGCTTGGAGCGGTCGCCAAAGCATCCGGTCGCCTGGAAGGCGGCGGACGGACCCCGGCGGCTCGTTCCGATCAGCATCGGGATCGTGTCCACAACCGATCGAACCGGCCGTCTGCGGATGGAGAGCCCCACGTGGCCCTTCCGGTCCTTGTCGACATAGTTGGCGATGTTGCGGATCCATACGGGCTCCTTGACCCGCCAGAGCGTGCCGCGCGACGTGTCCGCGCACGACAGCATCAAGTTGAGAAATCGTTCCTTGAATTCCATTTCGATCGTGGTTTCGGGTAGTGGGAGATGGCTTCTGGGATGAACACTCGGTCTGGCGTGACGGAGGCGCCACCGGTGGTTGTCCCGCGATGGACGAATTGTACCAGACCACGTCGCGCGCGCGCAAGCGCAAAATCGGTTCGAACTCGCGACCGCCCTTGCATCCGGCGCGGGTTCCAAGTAGAATAGAGGGCGTTTTCCACGACACCACTTCCCTGCCCTTTCCCACCATGAAGATCTTCGTCACCGGCGGCGCCGGATTCCTCGGCATCAACCTCGTGCGGCACCTCCTCGCCAACGGCGCGGAGGAGGTCGCGAGCTACGACATCGCGGATTTCGACTACCCCGAGAAGGACGACCCGCGGGTGAAGCCCATCCAGAACGACATCCGCGACATGCCGGCGCTCGTCGAGGCGATGAAGGGCTACGACATGGTCGTGCACTGCGCCGCGGCGCTGCCGCTCTACACCGAGGCGGAGATCCGCAGCACGGACGTGGACGGCACGCGCAACGTCTTCCAGGCGTGCGTCGACCTCGGCGTGAGGCGCTGCGTCTACATCTCCTCGACCGCCGTCTACGGCATCCCGGACCACCACCCGCTCTTCGAGACGGACA
>Ga0310691_10002487_pt1 | contig 24413 bp, 21 predicted proteins | sample 176DNAGHGlowgp2_FD_203887 | JGI IMG/M metagenome (GOLD analysis project Ga0310691, IMG submission 203887) | Sheep rumen microbial communities from Palmerston North, Manawatu-Wanganui, New Zealand - 1766 DNA GHGlow gp2 (v2) (version 2) | ecosystem: Host-associated > Mammals > Digestive system >...
ATCACGGACAGCTCGGCGCGGATGCCGTGCGGCGGCTCTACCGGAATCTGACCGGACTGCTTTGCAGCAAGCCGCAGCTCCGGAACAGCGGCTTTTGTGTCGGGCACTCCTGCGGCTGCACGAATATTCCGGCGAATCAGCTTGTGTCCGATCCGGAAGCCGTTGTCCCGCGCATCTGGGCGGATTCGATGTTCGGCATCAGCATGATGCCCGATCTCGCACAGGCAAATGCCATGCCCGATCTGCTCTCGCGGGCGCTGTATTACAGCAAAATGCTGTACGGCGCAGAGCGTGTGCGTGTCTTTCTCCGCGAACCGGACGGTGCGCTTTGTCTGTCGGCATCCTATGAAAGCGGCGCCCTGCCGCAGATCCGCAGTGACAGGCTGCCGCAGAACAGTGCCGCAGCGTTTCTGACCGGCAGCACAGAGCCGGAAATTGTGTTTCTCTCGCCGCTCCATATGAATGAGCGGCAGTTCGGCATGATCGCGCTGCAATGCGCCGGAAACAGAGTATACGACGAGAGCTGGCTGCATTTTGTCACAGAGCTGGAATCAGCACTCGACCGCCTGCCGGAAGCGGATACGGAACCGCTGCCCGTATCAAAATCCGCGCAAAATCGCGGTGTGATGCAGGAAAAGCTCCGGCAGCTACGGCAGCTCATGCGGGAATCGCCCGCCGAAGCATGGACGGTGGAGCGGCTTTGTGAGGAGAGTGATCTCCCGAAAAGCACACTGCAAAAACACTATAAGCAGCAGTTCGGAAAGAGCCTGTTTGAGGATCTGATCGAATTTCGCATTGATGCAGCGAAGCGGATGCTCACAGAAACCGCCCTGCCGCTCAGTGAAATATCAGCGGCGTGCGGGTATTCTGCCGAGAGCTATTTCATGAAGCAGTTTAAGTGCATCACCGGTCTGACGCCGACCGAATACCGAAAGAAAGCGTAACAAAAACCGCTGTCTGAATTTTGATTGCAGACGGCGGTTCAGTCTGTCAGCATTCAGCAGACTTCATATGTCAGTGCAAAGATATCTCCGCGTATGATATAGAGATCGTTTGCGTCATGTGCAGGATGTGCCATATAATCCCCGATGGTGCCGTACATATAATGCTCCTGATCCCAGAGGGAATAGAGCTTTGTAAAATTATTCAGCCTCACGGCGATAATCTCGCTGTTTCCGGATGCTTTGCACCCGCGCAGAAAATCCGTGAGCTGTCTGCCTGTTTTTTTCTGCCCGATCCGTGCAGAAGGCTGATAATAATATGCAGACACATCCGGGTTTTCCTCGCATCCGACATATTTTTTCTCAAATTTCCCGCGTTTGATGGGATAAACCTCTCCGATCACACCGACCATCAGATAGATGTCCGGATCAGGCGCGACCGTAATATCGCCCTCCAGCATCCGGATATGGATATCCTCTCCGTCCGGCGAGAGCACTGTTGTCGGGATATAGCCCAGAACGGTCTCCTTTTTCCGGAAGTGCGCTGCTGCGGAAAAATCGGGATGATCTTTGCCGGCGAAAATGACATCGGGCTTTGTAAAGAAATCGCGGATGCGGCCGGCGATAAACTCCATAATTTCGTTCGGCAGCGCGCTTTTGCAGTCGATGCAGCCGCCGGCTTTGTTATCATGTCCGCCCCCTCCGCCGTATCCGTGCGTAATAAACGCGGCAAGATCCGGCGCCTTGACGGAATCCGTACAGGTGCGGACGGAAATCTTGTATCCGGTATGATACGGACAGCAGACAACGCAGTCTGAGACCATATCAACCTGAATCAGCGTATCGGAAATGATGCCGAGGAGGTTCGGGTCGCAGTTGTCCGCGACGGTATAGGCGCTCTGATGCTTCGGCAGAGCGGGGTCATCCGGTACAGCGGAGTCGTCGGGGTGCGGGTAGTATTTGCAATTGCTGAGCGCCGCGCCGATAATGCTGAGTTCCTCCTCTGTCAGATTGGTATTCACAAGCAGCCGGATGAGCGCGGCGTTATAGTTTGCGGTATCGCGGAGCTCACGGTCCATCGGCTCGCTGATCTCCGAAAGCCCGACCGTATCCATATACAAGCCGTAATAGAGCGCCGTTGCAATATTCTGATCCTCGTTGAGGTCATAGCCGACCTCCCTGAACAGCTCATAGATGACAGCCGCACAGCTTCCGTAATGCTCCTTAATAACCGAATGCTCCGGAACAGTCTTTCCCTTCGGGATCCGGTGGTGGTCGATGACAATGACGGTTTCCGCCGCAAAGCAGCCGACATTCTCCTCCCCGTGAAAGCAGTCAACCGTAATCAGAAGCTGCGGCAGAGCGCCGTTTTCATTCAGATTGTTTACATGGCTGACCTGAATGCCGAGCTTGTGCAGCATAATCAGCATATTGGGCTTGCTGATTTCGCGTTCTCCGGCATAAACAAAGCGCGGCTTTTTCCCGTTCTTTTCCAGATAGCGGCAAAGTGCAAATCCCGAAGCAATCGCATCGGCATCGGGATTGTGATGCGCCTGAATGACGATGTCATCATAACGAAGCAGATACTTCAGCAGCGGTTCGTGTTTCATAAGACGCTGTACTCCTTTTCAAATGCAGTCAGATTGTCGGTACTGTTCATATCCTTCTGCCCGTGCATCTCAGTCTTCACCCAGTGCCGAAAGATATGTCTGCGCGGCTTCCAAGAGCTGCTGCGTTGTGTAGATCGGGAACAGACCTGTTTTATTCCGGTCGGAATCGCTGATATACACTATATCGCCTTCTGCCGGAGCAGCAGCAAAATTGTCGATCCGATAGCGGACAGAAAAACCGGATGCATCCAGCACCCATGCCTGAGACTGATCCCATACGGCGCAGATGCAGCGCTTGTCAGATAAGGGCTTTGTTTCAAAAAGAAATGCAGCGGAACTGTCGCTCGAAAAGATATCATTTTCCTTGCCGTCTGCAAAATCGAGCCGGCAGCTTCTTCCCGTAAAGCCTTTGTCATTCATCTCGTAGAGACTGGAATCGCGGCAGAGCACGGCAAAGGTATCATCGCTGACTGCCGCAGCCGAGACCGGTTCCTGGCTTGTACCGCCAAGCGGGACAGTGCTTTTCAGGCTGCCCGTTTCGGCATCAAACAGCGAAACGGTACGGTCGCCGAAGAATACGCCGACAGTGGAGGCGTTCTGCCAGAATATCTGCTGAACATTCCGCTTTGCAATACTGCCTGCATCACAGTCAAGCGTAACATCCCTGTCTGCGGAGAAATCGTGAACGGTCAGTTCCGTTCTGTCCTCCCCGTCACGGAATTGCGCATACATCGCTGCCTTGCTGCCCGAAACGGAAAACATCCTGTTCAGCACTTCCCTGTCTGCATCGGATGCCCATGCCTTTGCGGTTCCGTCAGCGGACACAAATACAACATCTTTTTCAGACTTGTCTAAATAGAATGCGCCGCCGTCCGAAGCGATCAGTCCCACATCCATGCACACGGACTTCGATGCACTCTCTATTACCTCGGCTTTCCCGTCATCGAGATTGATGCAGATGATTTTATCCGTACTGCTCCCGGGCTCATTTGCACTGACGATGAGCCTGCTGCTGTCTGAAAATACAGCACTGTTTATCTTGTAATTCTCAAGTGATGTGATCTCTTGGCATTCGCCGGAAGCCGAATCAAAAATGAACAGGTGATTTACAAGTTCCGTGCCGGAATTGTAGGTGTTGTCCGGATAGAATGTCGATGTAACAGCGGCTTTTGCGCCGTCATTTGTCACTGCGATGACATCCCGGTTATACATATATTCGCCTGTGTCGATTTCCCTGAACATCGCATTCTGCTTCGGATACTGGATATAGGCGGTGTTGGAGAAATTCTCAGCAGTGACATACTTTCCGAGACTGTAACTGCAAAATGAAAAATTCGTATTCAGCTTCTGCACTCTGTATGCTCTGTTGTCCGTATCATCTCCGGTCAAATAGTTTTTGACGCTGAGCAGATATTCCTCACCGTTATTCAGCATAAACATCACGAAGCCGTATCTGCTGAATGATACATCTGTCATCTCCCCTTCGATGGGCAGATTTTTCAGCAGCGCACCTGTTTCATAATCCACGAATGAGACCGTGCGGTTCGTCGTCACAGCCAGAACATCATGCTCAAAGCTGATCTGACCGGCAGGCATGAGGAATGTCTTTCCGTTTTTCTGATAGTTGACCGGAAGCGAAACACTCCATTTCTTCTGCGTCATATCCTCATTGAAGCGGGTAAACTCCGTCGCAGGGCTGAAAGAAACACTGCACGCGGCAAGCAGCGGCTCGTGATCGTAAAATTGAAGACTGCAATTGTTTACCGCAAACGGAGCAGGATAATCCACCGCAATTTCACGAACATTCTTCATCGCGTGGTTTTCTGTCTCATAAGCTCTCAGCATACCGTCATTTTCATCCATAAAGATTACGCCGTCATGCATCGCTTTGATTTCAAAATTACGGAGCAAGCCAATCGAATCGCCGCTGAATTCCAGTTTTACGGTGTCTTTTATACTGCCTGTCTCATTGTCAATCATCTCAAGACTGTACGCATCCTTCATGATGACGGTTCCGCCGGGTAATACGTTCTTTTCCTGATATATACGCAGAACATTATTATCATAAAACAGGATATCATAGCAGGAATGCGCGTTCTCCGATTGCGGAACGTTCCATTTTGTCTCACCGGTTGCGCCGTCGATGCGCCACAGGTCGCCGTCAGAATTATAGACGTATACATCCCCGCCTGTTCCGGGCTCATCTTCCCCGACAGCGTGAATGAAGCTGCCATAAACCCGATTGAAAACAGGGTCAATTTCATATCTGATACTGCCCGGAGCACCTGTATTCGTGAATATTGTTCCGGTCTTGTCGGTGCTGATCTCGAAATATGCCGTCAGCTTGTCTGTGCTTCCTGAATCGGATGCGAATTCACTGTCATCGGCAGATATTTTCCGCATCAGCTCACCAGTCTCCGCATTCCAGAAGTAAATTCCTGTCGCATCTGTCGAAACAACCGACTTGCCGCCGCCCATAAACGAAAGCTGCTCGACAGCGCAGTCGTGTCTCAGACACAGCTGCGGTGCAAGGTATGTATGACGGAACATACCGAGCTCACGGGAAAGCGCGTATTCCGCCTCCGGAAGAACCGGCTTGTCCTCGCCCTCTGCGGGCAAAGCTTCCACTGCCTTTTTCATTGCAGGAATCAGATCATTCTCAATAAAGAGGTTTTCGGATTCTACGGCAAGATGTCTGGAATTTTCAATGAGAAGCGCGCTGTTCTTGCTCTCAATCTCGTCATTTTTCGCCTTGATCTGCTCGTTCTGCTCGGTAATCTGATCGTTCTGTTTCCGAATCTGCTTATTCTTGCTGTTGACGGTCACGGCAGCCGCAACACTGATAATGGAAATGAGCGCAAGAACACCCGACACACCGCCGAATATCAGACGCCTTCTTTTCGCTTCGCGCCGCTTTTCGCGCTGGAACAGATCGTTAAAATCACATCCCAGCAAAGGCGCGGCGATGCGGAGAGACTCGGTTTTCAGCTTTTTCATCGAATCTTTGAGATTATCCGCAACAATATTTGCAGCAAGCGGCTCAATTTCTTCCCTGACCGTAACCGTCTCACCTTTTTCATTTGTCGCGGTCACTTCGGTATAGGTGAGCTCCTCAGGAAATGCCTGCCGCGGATCGCCGTTTACCAGCAGCGTGATGATGTTCGTGTTTTTGTTACCGTGAAGCGCGCGGAACCGTGCAAGCTCCTGCAAACACCACTTGGACTCGGTATACTGCGGCGAACAGATCACGATGAGATACTCCGACGATTCAATTGCATTCTTAATGATCTCGCTGAGGTCGCTGCTGGACTGTAATTCGGATACATCCCGGAAGATACGCCAGTTTTCCTTTTTTTTGCCCAGAGACTTCGGCGGCTTGTAGGCTTCGAGAATCTTTTGCAGTCTTTCGGCAGCCTGCATATCGGGCTCAATGTGGCGATAGCTGATAAACGCTTTGTATTTGTATTCCATGTTTTACTCCTTTTTGCGGTTTTCCAAAAGTATTGTATCATAATTCGCGGAATTCGTCAATACTTATTATTGATGCCCCAACTAACTCTTGAACTTATCCGCTTGTCTAAATGCCGATCAGCGGCGTCAGAAAACCTTGCCTTGCGTCAGCAAGGCGGCGGCTTTCTTCCTTGCATATCGACATTTATCCTGCGCATTTAATATTCAAGAGTTAATTGGAACATCAATATCATGTCATTCCCGAAGGGCAGCAAAGTACCGAATGATCCCAATGACCCGACACTGCTGTATTCCTACTTTGAAAAGGGACTTTCGGGCTGGCAGGCACGCGGCAGTGCCTCCGCTGCGCAGACAAAGAATGCATCCGCAGCGGCAAGAATCCGGGCACAGCAAGATAAACAAAGGGAGCAGGATGATACAATCCTGCTCCCTGTTGCTTTATGATTACTTTTTCTTTTCCGGATCATTGCCCTTGTATTCAACGCACAGCATCGTCAGATCATCAAACTGCTCTGCGTCCTTCACAAAGCCGCTGACTGCTTCCCTGACATTTTTGAGGGCCTTTTCCGGAGATGCATCCGGCTCTGCGTTCAGTGCGTCGATCATGCGTTCCGTGCCGAACATCTGCTCTTCCTTGTCGGTCGCCTCCGGAACACCGTCCGTATACAGGAACAGCTTATTGCCCGGTTCAAGCTGAAGCGTATATTCCCGGAACTGATGATCCTCAATCCAGCCGATGACAACATCGTGTTTATCCTTATACAACTCAAATTTTCCGTCGTTTCTCATGATTGCCGGGTACTCATGTCCTGCATTGGCACAGGTGACCTTTCCGGTTGAGATTTCCAGAATGCCGACCCATACCGTCACAAACATCTGAACCTGATTGTTTGAGCAAAGTGCGTCGTTCATCTTCATGAGGATTTCACCCGCAGAGATACCGAGCATCGCGCAGCTTTGCAGAATCGTTTTCGAGATCATCATAAACAGCGCCGCGGGGATTCCCTTGCCGGAAACATCCGCCATAGCAAGACAGAGATGATCGTCGTCAATCAGGAAGAAGTCGTAGAAATCGCCGCCGACTTCTCTTGCGGGTTCCATCAGCGCGAAAATATCAAACTCGGTCCGGTTCGGATACGGCGGGAAGATATGCGGCAGCATGGAAGCCTGAATCTGCGTTGCAAGCGAGAGCTCTGTGCTGATGCGCGATTTTTCCGCAGTAATCGCAGTAATATCCGTGACATACTGCTTGGTTTTCCGAGACAGATCATCAAAGGATTTGGCGAGCACCTCAATCTCGTCTCCGGTGTTATAGATGGGTTTCATCTCGAACAGCTTTCCGGTTTTAGCGCCCTCAATGATATCGTCTGTCATGGATTCGATCGGCTTCACAATCCTGCCCGCGACGAACTGCGAGACAAGAATGCCGACCAGCAGAATCAGAACGAAAAAGAAGACTGTCTGCTTCTCTACCATTTTCTTGGATTCAGCGTAGTCCTCGCTTGCCCGGTTGTTGATCTCATCATATTCCTGAATCAGCATCTGAGCAGGCTGCTCGGTGAGATCCTTTCCGACCACAGAAACAACAGCCCATCCGACGGTCTCCATCGGGGATCCGACCATATAGTATTCTGTTCCGTTGACATCGACTTTTTGCAGGCCGGTCGAGACAGTCAGCGCGGAGGAGATAAATGCGGCGAGCTCACTGCTGTCGGACTCTCTCAGGTCCTCGGAATTCTCAAATTGCTCGACCTCAAACAGCGGATTGCCTTTCGGTGCAAAAACAACCTGTCCCTGATCGTTGATGATGCAGATAAAGCCGCCGTTCTTTGCGGATTCGTTCACATATTCTTCCATCGAAGAAAGGAACAGGTCAATTGCCACAACACCGATCAGCTTGCCGTGCGCATAGACAGGAGCAGAACAGGTAACGCACAGTGTTCCCAGATATGTATCGGGCATCACGCCGGTGAAGCACAGTTCGCCCGCTTCGACCGCCTGTGTATACCACGGTCTCTGTCTTACCGGAATCGGAATGATATCGCCGTTCTCGTCGTACTTATTCTCCGGGTGCGGATCAATCATAAAAAATGTTCCGTCCGAAAGGCCGATGTAGCAGTTATACATATAGTCCGCATTGGTGCACATCGCGGTCATGGTGGTGCCCATCTGTGCGGCGGTTCTGAGGAGCTCCGACTGCGTATAGTCGATGCCCTTCTCAAAAAGCACCTGCGGGGTATACTCCCCTGCCTTTTTGGGATCCGGCAGATCATACGGAACCGGCTCAAACTCCCCGTTGTATTCAAAAAGCCCGGTTGCAAGAGACTGAAGTGTCATCACATCAGACCGGACATCCGAAAACATATCATCTGCAATATACGCCTGAAGCGCATTGGTCTTTGTCATCGAAGCATCAATGCTCTGCATCAGCGTATCCGTAGACCGGTCTGCGATCGCAGTCTGCTGTTCTTCTCTTGTCCGATTGACAACCTCATTCAGGCGCTTGGAACTGAACCTCGATATACCGACCATACAGATGGCCGTTGTGATAATGACGATCAGAACGATGTTCAGTATCTTATGCTGAAGTCCGCCGAACTTAAAACCAAATATCTCTTTCATGTAATTCCCTCACAGATATGTTATATAGTACGGATCATCTCAGAGCTTCCGGCAGTCAGTCTTCTATGCGTTTTTCGATGGTCAGAATATTCTGACCGTCCCGATACGCATAGGAAACATTATCCATGCTTTTTTTGACCATCAGTATGCCAAGTCCGCCGATTCGCCTGTCTTCCAGCGGCGTTGAAATATCAGGATCATCTTTTTCCAGCGGATTGAAAGGCTTGCCGCTGTCCATAAACGTGATGATGATGCGCCTGTCATCTGTCAGTGAAACCGCAATGACCGCCATGCCCTCTCCCGGTGCATAGGCATAGTATGAGATATTGACAAAAAGCTCTTCAACCGCAAGGTTGATCTGCATCTGCGTGCGCATCGGCAGATCCAAAGGCGCAAGCTGCGATTCAATAAATTCTGTGACGCTGTCAAGATTTTCGGTTTTTGCCTTGATGCTCAGTTTTTCCATTTTTCTCCTCTTTTCTCTCCGGTTTTCCTCTGCGGTAAACCCGTTTTGGCAGATCTTTCTCAAATCGTTTCACCGCATGGCGGATTGCCAGTCTCGCGAACAGTGTCCGACCGCAGTAGCCATACAGCACCAGCTCCCGTGTGTCATCCTCCGCTGTGCGTTCTCCGAATTCCAGCACAACCGGGCGGAAGAATATGTGCTTCATCAGGCAGGCAGCGTTCTGCGGAGCGGTCTCCAGATACAGCGCTTTCCCGATGCTCTCAACCAGCTTGCACATATTATACCGGGCGCGCGCATACTCCCGTTCAGGCGCGTCATACACATATTCTTTCCGCGTCACGCCGAACAGAAATGTCTCCGGTGCGCCGTCCTCAAAGCCCCACCGATTGCCGAACCAATTATCGGACACCGCCAGACGTTTGTCTTCTCTGAGCGTGAGTTTTCCGCACAGTACGGCTTTGATTTCCCGCATATGTGCCTTGTATTCCGCACTGTGCTTTTCCGGTTTCCGATGGTTTTTCATTTATGATCCCTCCGCGGCAGTCAGCTCCATTTGCCCGTTTTCATTGTAGGTGACAATAATTGCCTGCCGGATTCCGAGTGATTCGCTTTCCAGCATCAGCCCTGCTTTGAGCACATTCGCCCGCTCTTTCTCATCTTTTTCTATCAGGATATCCGTCAGGATCTGAACCTGTGCATACGGGATCGAATCGCTGTCAGTACCGACCAGGATTCGATAATAGCCGCCCGCACTTTCATCCGGTGTCACAACCCAGTCTCCGCCGTTCGGGAAGATGATACGGCTGCCGGAGATCAGATACGGATATGCCGTATCCGATGCTCCGAATACGGACGGAATCTGCTTGACATCCACCAGCTCCGGTTCCAGTGCTCTCTGCTGATTCACAGATGCGATAATATCTGCCCGGATTGTGATAAGCGGATAGCTCTGTTCTCCGATCTGCATATTTTTCTCGCAGATCAGATTCACATACCCCGGCATCAGCGTCGAGAGGCTCGCGGTCTTGACCATGATCTGGTTTACCGTGATATCCTGCCCCATCGAGGCAATATCCACCTGCTTAAACTGTTTTCCTACCTTTCGTGTAACAGGCTTGTTGAACAGGACTGTACCGTCATCTGGAAAATCTCCTCAATCCCGTACTCGCGCAGTGTATCCCGCAGCGAGCGAATGATGGTATCCAGATATTTTTGTCTGCCGTGATCGTAAGGCACATCCTCAAACAGCACCGCAGAGATTTGCGCGCGGGTTGCACTGATGCCGCGGCGGTCAACCAGATATGCCAGCAGTTCCTTTGATTTGGAGCGCTTGAACACAACCAGTTCGCCGTCAACAAACAGCTCAAAGCTGCCGAAGGTGCGTGCCTCAATGTGTGCCGTGAATGCTTTTTTATGAACGGAAGCTGCATAATCGAGTTCTTTTTTCAGCGTCTCCGGCAGAACCGGTTTCAGCAGATAGCCGCTTGGATGAACGGAAAATGCATCATAGGCAAATTGCTTATAGGCAGTCAGAAATATAATCGCAATTCCTTTCCGGAGCTGTCTGATCTGTTCCGCCAGTGTGATTCCGTTCACAAGCGGCATATCAATATCAAGCAGCACAATATCCACAGGGTTGGAACGGATCCATTCCAATGCTTCTGCGGGCTTTGTAAAGCCGGCTGCCGAGACATCGGTCATGCTGCTGCATACGGTAAGGGTATCCTCCAGAGCCAGGGGTTCATCATCAACGCACAGTATATTCATTGTGCCTTACTCCTTTTGCGCGGGTATCCGAATTATAATCTTCGTGCCTTCATTCTGTTTGCTGCGGATTTCCATTGTGCCGCCGCACATCTGCGCCAGACGCTCCCGGACATTCCGGATGCCGATATGCGTTCCGCCCGTGCTTTTGACCGCCTGCGGATCAAAGCCGATTCCGTTATCCTCAATCACAATCAGATGCGCGTGATCTTCCCGGAAGGCGATGATCTTCACAATGCCCTCTTCTCTGGAGCGTGCGCCGTAACGGATCGCATTTTCCACAAGCGGCTGTATGGTCAGTGCGGGGACACTGCACGCTTCATCCCGGATATCGTACACAATCCGGATATGCGGAAAACGGATTGTTTCAATCTCAGTGTAAACGCGGGTGTGTTCCAGCTCCTTTGCAAGCGGGATCAGCTCTGCCTGATCCAGAGATTCCAGATTTCTGCGGAGATATGTGCTGAACAGTCCGATGGTTCGCACGGCGGTTTCCGGGTCTTTGATGCACAGTGCGCGAATGGCGGACAGAGTGTTGAACAGGAAATGCGGCTGAATCTGCGTCATCATAATCTGGATGCGATGCTCTGCCCGCAGTGCACGCTCATGCTCGCGCACAAATTGCAGATGCAGCCAGATGTAATACATGATGCAGCCGATTGTGACGGCAATTGTCAGAAAGCTGACAGAAAGCTCATTGTATTCGAGGGTATCATCCAGCACAACTGCCAGGCAGATCAGCAAAAGCACAAATACAGGAATCCACGTTTCCTTTTTCGTTTTCGGACGGAATTCCCGGAATGTCAGATAAAAGCAATAGAGAAGCAGCAGCGCGCTCAGAATCAGGCAGCACGGATTCAGCGGGCCGGGCAGAAAATGGCCGTATGACGAGAAGGAAAATGCAAGCGGCGAGAAAAATGCCGTCAGATAAACCGCAGCATTGATGCCGACTCCCGCCCATACCAGCCTGTACTGCCTGTCCGGTCTGATAATGGAAAGGAACAGCGCCAATATCGCGGGGCGCACCGCGTAACCGTAAACAGAGACAGCCGTGCGGAACAGAATCGGTTTTCCCGCAAGATAGACCCATGTATCGAGATAATTCTGCAAAATCAGTGTAAACACCAATACAGAGATCAGATACATGATTTTTTTCTGCTCTTTTTTCAGATAATTGTCAAGATAAATCGCGCAGAACAAGACAATCACAAGTACCGTTGCGGGCAGCACTGTGACCAGATCCAAAGCCGACCGCACAGCAGCGAAATCGACTGTTTTGCCGCCGATTGTTTTCATAGAGCCGTAATTCAGGATATCGGTATGCTTCGGCGCACTGTTACCCGATACAGCAGCGGTGTCTAGGGTCATATAGGCTTTTGCCGTGTTCAGGATCCCGCCGCCTTCTGTAAGGGAGGTATTGCCGGTCACGGTTCCGCCCTCTATAACAAGGCTGACGTAATTCGCGATGCCGCCGCCGGAATCCTCTGCTCTGTTCCCGGTGATGCTTCCGCCTGTCAGGATCACGGTACCGGTGTTGTTGATGCCGCCTCCGTGCGTTGCATATCCGCCCGTAATCTTTCCGCTGCCCTCTGCCGAGCTGTCTGCAACGGTCAGGATTGCGCCGGGATGCACAAAAACCGCAACGCCCGCATTGCCCCTGTGCTCTGTCAGGGCGCGGTCAACGGTGCAGCCGTTCAGGTCGAGCGTCAGAATCAGGCCGTCCGGAATGCGGAGACGGGAATCATGTTCACCGGCAGTCAGATCAGCAGTCAGCGTGATCGTATCGCCGGATTCCGCCGCATCAATTGCCTCCTGCAAGCCTGCCCATGTGCGGATATCGGGCGATGCCTGTGCTGCGCCCGCCGGAGCGGAACAGAAACATGAAAACAGTATGAACGCTGCCAGCATCGGCAGGATCATTCTTTGAATCGGATGGTTGCATATCGGTTTTGACATCTGTTTCACCCCGCTGATTCCGGAATGTGTATCCGCAAAAAAGAGACTGCGCTGCCGAAGCCGGACAGGCTGCCTGTCATATCCAAAAGAGCCCATGAACCCCTGAAAAAACTGCATACCCATTATAACATATTATACCGGAAAACGCAATGGGAGCGGGTGAAAAATGTTTATCGGGAGATTGCCGGGGAGTAAAAACGGAGGGCGGCACTGCCGCCTTATAACATATAATACCGGAAAGCGCAATGGGAGCGGGTGAAAATTCTGCGGATTCTCTGCGCTATTACCATTGCGGTAATTTCATTTTCTCTTGATATGTGCTACAATGAAAAACAGGTAATTATAGGCAGCACAGCACAGAACCTTCGGGTTTTGTTACGATCATCGCTAAAGGAGGAGGCACATTATGCCAAAGGAAAAGCACGAACTGGGAAAAGATTATTATGATGCCATAGGGGGATTCTCGGATATCGTAACCAGCATGAAATCGGCTCATGTCAATGACAATGATGCCTGGTGGAATACCGTCTTCGAGAATACATTAGCGGCAGAGGGCGGCGATCTGCAAGCCCTGGAGACTGTAAAAAACGCACTGCTTTACAACGAATTAAACTATAAGGAGCTGCAGCGCACTGACGTCAGGAACGGTCAGGGTCATCTCTACGGTCTGCTGTCGAAGCTGCAGGAGACTTCCGGTATTGATTTTGATCTGAATATAATAGAGGGTTTTGTCCCCGGTCAGAAGGAGGCTTACGAAAAGAATGCAGGTCTCCGTGTCCCCGGAGAGGAAAAGCCGGAGATGCAGGCAGATCAGCCCGAAGATCTGTTTAACATTGAGCCCGAAGAAATCAAAGAGGAAGCACGCAGGGAATATATCCCGAAGAACCGCCCGAGTCTGGATGAGGAGCCGGAGAAAAAGCAGGAAGCTCCCAAAGCCGAAGCACCCAAAGCCGAAGCACCGAAAGTCAATGACAAGGCGGCACAGTTCCTTGAAAAGATGTCGAATTCTCATCTTAAAATGTATACGAAGTACGATCTCTCAAAGGCAGCGGTTCAAAAAACCTTTTGGGGTCAAAAATACCAGGATCCGAAAAGCAGAGGCACGGAAAAAGGTCACGGTAGTTATTCAGTCAACCGCAGCGCCGCTGAATCCTGCTCGATCTATTCACTGGCGATGACAGGAAAGTACACCTTAGATCAGCTCATGGATCCCGAACAGCTCAAGGAAGAAAAAGAAAAGGCTTACGATGAAGTGATGCAGCGTATGGCGCACAAACCGACAAAGGAATCTCAGAGGTGGATTGCCGAGAAGTTTTACAACGGTGAAATAGCCGTCCAGAAGATGCTCGATCAAGCAGTTGCAGAGATTGACTTCGAGGATCCCAATCTGTTTCAGAATAAGAAGTTCTGTCAGGCAGCGTGTCTTGCTTATGCACAATTTGATATCGGTCAGGAAATGTCGCATTGTCGGGATGAAATGGCTGAGATTGCAAAAAAGCATGATCCCTCTATTAAGGATTTTGACGATTACCACGCACCTACTATAAAGGAAAAAGCATCTCCCCTTCAGCTTTACGTGGCTGCGATGGACGGGATGAAAAAAGGTCTGGAATACTTAAATGATCCGAATTTCTCATTCGACTTTACCTTCGGCCAGATCGCAGGTGCGAATAATCATTGCAACTATATAACCGATTTCATTGCAAAGAAGAAGAAAGAATGCGGTAATCTCCCCTCATCGGAGTGGCTCTCCTTTGAAGACCGTACCGAATTGATGCTTGTCCACGCGAAAGGCTCCGAAGCATTCAACAAAAAAGCCTACTTCATGAACAATAACCAGGCAGCTCAGGATAAAGCCCTCGATATGCTCAGCGACGGCAGCTTTCAGAAGCTGGTTACCGGACATTATGACGCGAAAAAGGAAGTATTCGAGGTACACGGTTCCCTCGATTGGTTCCGGCAGCCTGAACTGCTGGATAAGGAAATGGAGGAACGCAAATATGACACCCCGAAAACAAAGCATATCCGTGATACAATATCGAGTACCGCAAAAGAAGGTTTGATGTCGCTTGCAGACGCTGTGAAGTTCATGGCTGCGGACAGCAAGACACACAAGAAGCCCTCGGCCACATATACCCGCTTTGCAGAGGAGATGAAAAAGCTCTCGAAGCTGAACCCCTATACCGCATCGCCGGAAGATCTGCTCGCCCAGATGAAGCAGGCCGCCGATGCCGCAGAGGAATACCACACAGCCCACACCGGCATCAAACATCCCCTCACCGGCTGGAAGGACAATGCAAGAGAAAGAATCGCATCATCCGAGCTGACCGCAAATGTGCTGAGAGAGAAGATCGCAGCGCTTGAGCCAATGGTTCAGCAGCTTGCCGAGCAGAAATTCCAGGATAAAAAGAATGCATTTGCCGATGAGGCTGCAACCAAATGGCTGAAGACAAAGTATGAGCAGTCCCTCGAAGCGCATATTGCACAGCATCCCGAGTATACCGAGCAGCAGCGCCAGAATGTAAGGAATGACTCCCAGAGCCTTGAGAACTATATCATGGAAGAAAAATCCTCGGTTCTGAAGGACAGGAAGTTCAAGCAGTTTATCGACAGCATAAAGGACGAAGAATCGCTGAAAAACATGAAGGAGCTGTCTGACGGCAAGCTGTTTCATACGATTAACAATTACTGGAAAACACGCCCCGTTGATCTGGATGCCGAAATCGCAATTGCACAGGGTGAAATCAGAACGATGACCGCCCGGAACAACGGCATGATCCCCGAAAAGGAGCAAATGAAGCAGCCGCTCGCCGTCATCACCGCCGCCTATCAGGTCAAATCAGCGCAGAAGAACGGGATCAGCCAAAATATGACGGCAGGCGAATTTGCCGACCTCAAGGCGAAATATGCAAAAGAAAGCCCGACTTTCGTTGAAATGTTCGACCGTTCGGACAGTCAAACGCTGCACAATCAGGCGACAAAGGACAAGGGACAGAACCTGATGACAAACTTTATCAATACGATGAGAATTGTGCTGGAAGAAAAGGCGGTTGACAAAGAAAATCAGAAGGCGCTTGAAAATGCCAAGCAGCTCGAGAACAACAAACAGCGCCGCGTTAAGGGCGGCGCCTGAAACTGATCTTCATTACGGAATCCGGTGCAGAGAAATCCCCGCAGAAAAGGCGATTTCTCTGCACCGGTTTTATCCCGGACACTGTGACGCAGATCGCCGGAGCATTTCGATGTCTGCGGACATCGACAAGGGGCACCGCCGGATGCAAAATGCATAATCCCCGATTCGCCGCACCTGAGTTTCTGCGCAGCCTTGACTTTTTCTGCGGTTTGTGATATACTACACTGTGTCTGAACAGTTATTATGCGGATCGCCGCCGACAGTTCGTTTGCACCATCCTGTCGTTAATCAAAACCAGGGCTGAGATCAGAAGCATCTATATCTGTGCGCTCCTGTCTGCCCTGCCGGACGGGAGCGTATTTTTGTCGGATATGATTCGATCCGGGAAAGGAGACGCGAGAAAACCATGTATCTTCTGAAAACTTCCGCCGCGTTTGACAGCGCACATTTTCTCTCCGGGTACTGCGGAAAATGCGCGAATCTGCACGGTCACCGCTGGGTGATTGAGGTCACGGCGCAGTCGGAATCCTTGCAGCCGGACGGTGAAAAACGCGGTATGGTCATGGATTTCGGCGACCTCAAAGCCGCAGTGCGCGGGCTTGCCGATGCCTACGACCATGCCCTGATTTATGAGGAGGGGTCGCTGCGCCCCGAAACGATCGCCGCGCTCAATGCCGAGCAGTTTCATCTGATTGCGGTGCCCTATCGCCCGACAGCCGAAAACTTTGCAAAGGCTTTTTATGAGATTCTCGCAGCGCAGAATATCCCGGTGCAGCGCGTGACGGTCTACGAGACGCCCGATAACTGCGCCGCATATGAGGTGTGATATGGAATATTTCAGATTGGCAGAGTCGTTTGTCAGCATCAACGGAGAAGGACAGAAAGCGGGCGAGCTGGCGCTGTTTTTCCGTTTTGCGGGATGCAATCTGCACTGCGCGTGGTGCGATACCAAGTGGGCGAATGTGCCGGATGTGCCCTGTGAAATCAAAACGACCACCGAGCTGCTCGAAATTGCAGAGAAAGCCGGCGTACACAATATCACGCTGACCGGCGGTGAGCCGCTGCTGCAAGGCGGAATCCGCGAGCTGATCGCGGCGCTGCTGCAAGCGGACTATGCCGTCGAGATCGAGACAAACGGCAGTGTTCCGCTGCCCGCAGACCTCTATCCGCGCCCGTCCTTTACGATGGACTACAAGCTGCCCGGGAGCGGCATGGAAGCGGAGATGTGCCGCGAAAACCTGATGCTCCTGACAGAGCAGGATACGCTGAAATTTGTCTGCGCCGGAAAGGCGGATTTGCAGCGTGCAGCAAAAATTATCTCGGTGTTTCAGCTTGTCGGCAGATGCAAAATCTATCTCAGCCCTGTGTTCGGGCAGATTGATCCCGCAGAAATGGTCAGGTTTATGGCGCAGAACCGGATGAACGGCGTCCGGCTGCAATTGCAGCTTCACAAGTTCATCTGGGATCCCAATGCACGCGGCGTCTGATGCGCCGCAGGGTTGCAGCAGAGCCCGGATTCGGAGGAAATTATGAAATTACGCGCATTTCAGCCCGGGGATGCAGCAGTGATCTGCCAATGGCTCCGGACGGAAAAGGAACTGTATCAGTGGTCAGCCGACCGCTTCAACAAATTCCCGCTGACGGCAGACGATATCAACAAAAGCTACACGCCGCAGACCGAAAGCGGCAGATTTTTCCCGCTGACTGCCGTCGATGCACAGGGGCGTATACTGGGGCATTTCATCATCCGGTATCCGCGTGAGGATGACCTGACCTCTGTGCGGTTCGGCTTTGTCATTGTCGATCCGGCACAGCGCGGGAAGGGCTATGGCAAAGAGATGCTCCGGCTCGGCATTTCGTATGCGGCAGAAACGCTGCACGCAAGCCGGGTTGATCTCGGCGTATTTGCCAATAATCCCAATGCACAGCGCTGCTACGAAGCCCTCGGCTTTCGGGAATATCAGCGGAGACGCTGCGTGCTGCCGGTCGGGGAATGGGAATGCATTGACATGGAACGAACGGTTGAATAAGAAACGGAGAGATACTATGATCGACCAGAAGGCAATCGAAGAACATATCCGGGGAATTCTGCTGGCGCTCGGTGAGAATCCGGAGCGGGAAGGACTGATCGAAACCCCCGCCCGTGTCGCGAGAATGTACGCGGAGGTTTTCGAGGGCATCAACTATACAAATCACGAGATTGCAGAAATGTTCGGCAAGACCTTTTCTGCGCCGGAGCATGCAGGACCGGTGGTTGTGCGTGATATCGAGGTATTTTCGTTCTGCGAGCATCACATGGCGCTGATGTACGATATGTCTGTGAATGTGGCATATGTACCGCACGGCAAGGTCATCGGGCTGAGCAAAATTGCGCGCATCTGTGATATGGCAGCGAAGCGGCTTCAGCTTCAGGAGCGGCTCGGCGCCGATATCGCCGAGATTCTCTCAGAGGCAGCAGGTACGCCCGATGTCGGCGTGGTCATCGCCGGTACGCATAGCTGCATGACCGCGCGCGGCATTCGCAATGCCTCCGCAAGAACGGTCACACAGACCTTCTGCGGGAAATTCCGCGATGACTGGAATCTGCAAAGGCTGATTACGGAGGGCGTGAAATGAAAGCACTGGTTTTATTCAGCGGCGGACTGGACAGTACAACCTGTCTGGCGCTCGCAGTTGAACAGTACGGGGCGGCGGAGGTGCTGGCGCTGTCGGTTTCCTACGGGCAGAAGCATACGAAAGAGATTGCGGCTGCAAAAGCCGTTGCCGATTATTACGGCGTAACGCTGCAAACGCTCGATCTTGCTGCGATTTTCGCAGATTCCGACTGCTCGCTGCTCAAGGGCAGCAGTGCCGAAATCCCGAAGGAATCCTATGCGGAGCAGCTCGCCGGGACAAACGGCAAGCCGGTCTCAACCTATGTGCCGTTCCGGAACGGACTGTTCCTCTCCTCAGCGGCAAGCATTGCGCTTTCGCACGGCTGCGGGGTCATATATTACGGCGCCCATGCCGACGATGCTGCGGGCAATGCTTATCCCGATTGCAGCAGCGAATTCAATGACGCAATCAATACTGCGATTTATCTCGGCAGCGGAAAGCAGCTTCGCGTGGAAGCGCCGTTTGTCGGCAAAACGAAAGCGGATGTGGTTGCCGAGGGGCTGCGGCTGAAAGCGCCGTATCATCTGACATGGAGCTGCTATGAGGGCGGCGAGCGCCCCTGCGGTCTCTGCGGTACCTGCCGCGACCGTGCTGCTGCATTCGCCGCAAACGGTATCGCCGACCCTGCATTGCAGCCGCAGAAGGCACAATCATGATCCGGGAGGTCACCGGCAGGATCGTTTCCTCCTGTGTCTGTGTGATCGTGCTGAATCTGACGCACGGGCAGCGCCCCTATGCGCTGATCGAAAATGTCATCACAGACAGCGCATACCGGGACAGGGGTCTTGCAACAAAATGCCTTGATTATGCAAAAGCGCTTGCAATCAAACAAAACTGCTATAAAATGATGCTGCTTACCGGTGCGAAGGAGGACGCTACCCTTCGCTTTTATGAACGGGCAGGGTATAACCGGAAGGATAAAACTGCGTTTATCCAATGGCTTCCCGAATAAAAAAATGCCCGCAGAAAGCAATCTGCGGAGAAGGAGCAAAACGATGAGCGAACGGAATAAAGAGCAGGAGGGCATGACCCTTCTCGGCAATCAGCACACCAAATATCCGCAGGATTATGACCCTTCGGTGCTTGAAACCTTCGAGAACAAGCATCCGGGGCGCGATTATTTCGTCAAATTCAACTGCCCGGAGTTCACGAGCCTTTGCCCGATCACCGGTCAGCCGGATTTTGCGACGATCTATATTTCGTATGTCCCGCGTGTCCGCATGGTCGAGAGCAAATCGCTGAAGCTGTATCTGTTCAGCTTCCGCAATCACGGCGATTTCCATGAAGACTGCGTGAATATCATTATGAACGACCTCATCAAGCTCATGGAGCCTGCCTATATTGAGGTCTGGGGCAAATTTCTGCCCCGCGGCGGCATTTCGATTGACCCATACTGCAATTACGGAATGCCCGGCACCAAATGGGAGCAGGTTGCATGGGAGCGTCTCACGCACCACGATCTTTACCCCGAACCGGTCAATAACCGCTGAAAAAACGCTGCACGGTGATGCTGATGTCATCGTGCAGCGTTTTGATTTTATCCGCGCTTCAGAAGGGTCAGATCGACGGCATTGAGCCTGCCGTTCCGGTCAAAATCGGCATACGGCACAGCTTCCGGCATCAGCCCGCCGCCGGTGCAGAGGTACGCCTGCATCATCGCAGCGTCCTGCCGGTCGCACACGCCGTCGAAGTTCAGGTCGCCCATGAGCGGCTGCACCGTTACCGTAATCCGCCCGATTTCCTTTCCGTCGAGAAATCCGGTGATAACCGCACTGCCTGCGCCGTGTGCGAAAATTTCGCCGCTTTCCGAAACTTCGGCGATCTCCGGCGCACTGCTCCGGTAGAGGATGCCGCCGCGGTTTGCATGAATCTGCTCGCGGTGATTGGGCTGCATTGCAAATTCTGTCCGGTCGAAATGCACATCGGCTTCCGCCGCCGTTACCTTCCGAACGGCACAGTCATCCGCTGAGCCGTAGCAGCCCGCCCCGCCGGATACGGTCAGGGTCATCACAGCGGTCTCGCCCTCTTGCAGATTCAGCTCGACATACGGCGTCTGCCATACACCCCAGCCGGTTCCGCTTCCGGAGGTCTGCCCGCTGCCGCCCGCGCTGCGCACGGAAAGCACATAACGGCTCGTTTCATCCGCCTGCAAATTTACGGAAAACCGATAAGTTCCCGCTTCCTGTGCCGTGACCGATGCCGCAGCGCTGCTGTCTGAGAAAGCGTCCTCAGAGTACCAGTGCAGCGCATAATCGCCGGAATGCGGATCCTCCGCACGGACATCGAAATGCCCGCCTGCGGTTGCGTGAACCGTCCAGCCCGTCGGTGACGCGGACCAGCCGCCGTCCGATTCAAAGCCGGGATTTTTCAGCAGATTGCTGCCGAGCATTTCGCCCGCAGCGCCGTCTCCGTGAACCTGCCCGAACACATAGAGCGAATCGAGCGGCACCCCGTCATTGCTGAACAGCGCCTCATTTTCGATACAGCTTCCGCCGTAAACCGAGCCGGCATCCGCATCATACTCGCCGGCAGCCTTCGATGCCCAGCCGGAGCCGAAGGTTTCCCATTTATCCAGATTGGAATAGTATTCCGAGCCGACCGGCAGCCATGCGGGCTCCCAGTAAAATACGCCGATACCTCTGCCTTCCGGCACCGCTGCAACGGTTGAAAACAGATCGCGCAGGAATGCAGACTGCCCCGCAGTGCTGACCTCGTAAGAGACATAATCGCCGAGATCGGATTCCGTCTGGATTGTGTTGCGGAACACATCGCTGTCTGCAAAAGTACGCAGCCACGAGGTTTCTGCAACCATCACCTGTTTATCGTAAGTCTGTGAAACGGAGGTCAGCACGCTTTTCAGATTGTCGAGTGTCCCGTGCCAGTAGGGGTAATACGAGGTCGCAAATACATCATAATCCACATTGGTCTGTTTGAGCATTTTCGCGAGATACGTCATATTTGACGCCTTTTCCGGATTGGTAAAATGCAGCACGACCAGCGTATCGCGGCTGTATGCGCGCACAGCCCGCGCTCCCGCATTGAACAGCGATGCCAGATCCCGCCAACCCGTATCGCTCCAGTTATAATCGCTGAGCATCACGCCGCAGATACCGGTTGTCGTCTCATTGCCGACCTGCACCATTGCAATTTCTGCGCCGGTTTCGCCGATCTTTTGCAGCGATTCGAGCGTGAACCGATAGATTGCATCTGCCTTTTGGCTGACCGAATAATTCGCCCAAGCCTTCGGCGCCTTCTGCTTTCCGGGATCAGCCCAGAAATCGGAATAATGGAAATCAACCAGCAGCTTCAGCCCTGCTTTTTTGCATCGCTGCGCAATTTTCACGGCATAATTGATATCGCAGACACCGCCGCCGTAATTGGCGCCGGTCGCCGAATTGTACGGGTCGTTCCACACACGGACGCGCACACAGTTGACGCCTGCATCCGCGAGTGTCACAAATAAATCCTGTTCATTGCCGCTTTTGTCCCGGAATTTGACACCGCTGTTTTCAAGCGAAATGACCGATGACACATCGACACCCTTAAAGGGATCGCCCCCTGTAAAGGGCAGCCCGGTAATGCCGGAGAACACAATGTCCTCCGCAGCCTGCGCCGGAATTGCCGGCAGCTGCGGCAGTGTCCCCGACAGCATGACGGCGGCGCTCAGTACCGCTGCGATTTTTCCTGCTGATTTCATAATAACCCCCCGGCTCCGCGTTTCTGTATTTTGTATGCGGATATAACTGATCTCATTATAGCATGAACCGCGGGCGGATGCAATATGCATTCCGCACCTTTTCGCTGTGCAAATATCGCATATTTTGTGCAGCGGACAAAAACGTGCCCGCAGCAGACGGGAATTTGCCTGCTGCGGGCGCTGCATGATATGCGGTTATCTTCCGCGCTTTGCGTGATCCTCATTCAGCTTCCGGTTCCATGTATTCGGAATCGCGGCACATGCACGCGAGGCTGCAAGCGGTGCCGCCATCGAGGCGAATACCAGACTGGTTCCTTCTTCGTCTGCGCAGTAATTCGCAGCTCTGTCCGGCGCAATGCCGACCCGCGAGGCAACCTGCACCGCGTCGATATTTGCGCCGATGAACAGGAATTCCCAGTCATGCTTTTTCTTCTGCTTCTCGATCAGCTTCCGAACGTCGTCATAAGAGTAACGGCGGCTTGCGTTCTCCATACCGTCCGTTGTGATGACAAACAGCGTTTTTGCGGGAATGTCCTCTTGGCGGGCATATTTGTGAATGTTGCGGATGTGATGAACGGCATCTCCGATTGCGTCCAGCAGCGCCGTGCAGCCCCGGACCGTATAGTCGCGGTCGGTCATCTCCGGAATCTCGCTGAGCAGCACGCGGTCATAAAGCACCTCGCTCACATTGTCAAAGAGCACCGTCGAGACATAGACTGTGTCGTCGGTTTTCTTCTTCTGCTCTGCGATCATGGCATTGAAGCCGCCGATCGTGTCGGATTCGAGCCCTGCCATCGAGCCGCTGCGGTCAAGGATAAATACCAGTTCCGTAATCTGATTCTGCTTTTTCATGATGATTTCCTCCTTTTTACTGCGGCGGTTGTTCCGCCTTCTGTGATTACAGTATAGCAGAAAAAGGAGCCGGAATGGTCGCCCCGAAAGCGACATTTCCGGCTTTGCAGTCTCAGTATTTGAATTCGTAAAACACAGCGTTTCCGAGGAAATTCTCCTCTGTCCAGAGCGCCTTCATGAATTCCGGGTAGCTTTCATCCGCGATCTGCATGATGCGCCGGAAGATTTCTCCGGCACATTTCCCGATATTCTGTGTGCTCTCCGGAAAATCAAATTCGATGTTGATGCATTGGTCATTTGCGGGCATCGTGAATTTGACATAGCGGTATTTTTGGTTCATCCGGTTGACGGCACGCATAAGCCGTTTCTTCTCTGCATCGGTTTTGTAGCGCACAAAGCTCGGTACGCGCACCGCAACATCGCTGCTGTCATCCGTAGAAATGAACCAGATGCAGAAGACTGCATATCCCGCCTGCACGTCGGTTCCGATCCGGGAAGAATCCTCCGTCTCCCTTACACGGAAAACGATATCGTGCTCCTCAAAAAAATCTGAGATTTCCTTTGCCGCCCGGTACATCACGATTCCTCCTTTTCGCCGCCGGAGAGAACCCCCATCAGCAGCGGATAGCATGTTTCAATAATATTCGCGCTGCGAACAAGAATCTCGACAGCCGGTTCGCCCGGATCCTCCTCGCTCAGCAAAAGATCGTATTCCGCATCGACCGTATACTGCTCCGTATCGGCGACAAATTTCAGATAACGGAACCGGTTATTGCATTCATTGACTTGCTCAAAGACTGCGTCGAGCTTTTCTGCGGGGAACCGGATGATGTTGAAAATCCGGACAGCGACGTCATTTTCCTCGCTTCGCGAGATAAAAAGTGCATCGAACGAGACAGTGTCGGTTGTGATGCCGACATGTACCGTGCTGGTGTTTTCGCGCTCCTCAATGCCGCAGTGCAGATCGTGTGCCTGCATTGCTTTCTGGATGATTTCGGTTGCCTGATAGATCATACGTCCGCCTCCTTTTGGATTATTATAACATATTATGCCGGAAAACGCAATGGGAGCGGGCGAAAAATGTTTATCGGGAGATTGCCGGGGAGTAAAATCGGAGGGCGGCACTGCCGCATATGACAATATTGCCGCAAGATGATACAATTCCGGTACACCTTTTGAGGAAGAAGAAGGAGCAGCAATTTTCTGTAAAACAATATAAAGTTAAATATATATATTATTATATTAG
>Ga0310691_10002488_pt1 | contig 24412 bp, 17 predicted proteins | sample 176DNAGHGlowgp2_FD_203887 | JGI IMG/M metagenome (GOLD analysis project Ga0310691, IMG submission 203887) | Sheep rumen microbial communities from Palmerston North, Manawatu-Wanganui, New Zealand - 1766 DNA GHGlow gp2 (v2) (version 2) | ecosystem: Host-associated > Mammals > Digestive system >...
TCGTCGTCAGGCACAAACAATGCTAGGTGCGGTTCGTGCTCCAGCACATGTCTCTCCATCGTCGCAGCCTCCTTCTGACACACATACGGCGGATTGCTCACGATCGCGTCCCACTGCTGAATCATGGGGACAGGATGAATCATGGGGACTGGCTCAATGATCGTAGCGCAGCGGAGATCAGAGTGCCTGTCCCCGTGATTCAAGGCGTCTCGTTGTTCGAAGGTCACCTCAGCCCCCAGTGCTTCTGCATTCTTCTTTGCAATGCGGAGGGCATCATCGGATATATCCCACGCCGTCACCTTCGCCTCCTTCATCTCCAGCGCCAGCGTGATGGCGATACACCCGCTTCCTGTCCCCACATCGAGCACCTGGTATTCTCCTTCTCTCCTTCTCTCCTCAACCATCCATCGGCAAAGTTCTCCCGTTTCCGGCCTTGGAATCAGCACGCCTGGCTCTACATGAAAAGTCCGTCCGCAGAACTCCGCCATGCCCGCCACATATTGCACGGGCTCGCCTGACTCCAGTCGTTGCATCATCCTTTCCAATTCTGACTGCTCAGCATCTGTCAGCTCGTCCAGCTTCCCGCAGACGATATCCGTCAGTGAGAGGCCGAACCTGATGTCCAGCATCCAACGGACGATGGCCTTTGCTTCGTCCGTATCATAGTTGCCTGTCAGTCTGTGCCAGAGTGTTTCGTATTTCATTGCGACGGCAAAGATAGGCATAAAAATCGAAACGGCCAACATTGTCAGATAACAAGTGTAACGATTACACGTTAAATAATTCTAAATATATACATAAATGGACGGTAAATACAATTTATCTATCTAATTTTGCATTTCGAATTTGGGAGTTTGTATAGTTTGAGTGATTCTGCGGAGTCCTCCCCCATGCATTAACCATTAAGAATAATTTTAATCACAAAAAGCATTTATGAAAAAGAATTTAATTAAAGGAATGGTAGCATTGTGTGTATGTGCTATGTTCGTAAGTTGTTCAAAGGATCCTGGATACGAGGTTGCCAGCAATCCCGCAGAGTTAGCAAAAATTCAGTACAAAAATGCCTTCGAGAAGAAGTACGGCGCCATTGATCCTAACCAGACTTGGGACTTTTCTGTACCTTATCAGTCTTTAAATTTTGCAAGGACCAGATTTGAAATGAATACTACTGATCGTACACCCCAAGCACAATACACAACACCATCGGGTATTGTAATGAAGGAGTATACTCTTGGTGTTGGACAGGGAGCGATAAGTGGTCATAAGTCACAGATTAAGAAAAAGTTAGCAAACGGACAGTACGAAACAAAACAATGGGATACTAATGTGAATGTTTTTTCAATCTTTGCTTGCTTTGTCACCTCGCCAACCGATGATAAAGACCATAATTATTATATGAAGATAGGTGTACATTCTGTAGGATTGGACGGTACAGAATATAATACTTGTATTCTTAATAATGGTAGTGGTTACAAAAGTATTAAGGGTTATGATATGAATACAGCATTTGCTGGTGCCTACTATGAAGTAGATGTAACTGGCATGAAGGCAAAGTCTTCTGATTATTATTGGTATTGCGTTGCAACAGCATCAACGACAGATGACCCAGAAGCTAAAAACGATATTCTTGATGATGCAGCCAAGTTGGTTGATTACAGAGAAGTACAATATGGTGGTGTAACATACTGGTGCTTCGATAGCAATCATGATAATACATATACCGGTCTTATCTGTCAGGTATCTCCCACTCTCTATGGAAAGCGTTATATGATTGAGGACCTTGGTTCTATCGGTGACTTCGATTTCAATGACATCGTTGTTGATGTCTATGAGACTTTTGATGGTCAGAAGGCTGTTGTTCGTGCTTTGGGTGGTACACTCGGCTTCACTCTGCATATTGGTAGCACTACTTGGACAAAGAGTCCTACATTTGTAAATACAGAAATGAGGAATACGAAGGGAAACATCGATTATGATGCAGAGTTGTATGTAATTGAGAATATTACGGATTGGGATCCTATCAATAACAATATCTCTGTTGAGATCGAGGGTAAGGATGGTGATCCCAATAGCCACGGTGTTTTAACCATCACATTCCCCAAGGCTGGCGATGCTCCGATGATTATCGCTGTTGACCCAGTTAAGAGATGGATGAATGAAACCATTTCTGTTCCTGGAGATTGGTTCACTGAGGATCCGCTAAATAACGACTAAGGATTAATCGGATTCACAAACATAATAATCCCCGGTGCGTAAGCACCGGGGATTTTCTTTACCGATAGTCGGAGTTTTAAGCATTCGGATCATAGCCATCCTCTATCGTGACGTTCAGCGTGCCGATGGTGGTGTTCTCCACGGCGATGCGAATGCTGCCCGAGGCCGTCATGGCCTTACCAGTGAGCACACCCGTTGCCGGTGTGTAGTTGATGTCAGCCACGTTCGTACCTGTGAAGTTCTCGGTGGTTAGGTCGTCGAGCTCCTGTCCCACGAGCCACACCGTAAATGTGCTACCTACCTCGTCTACCTGAATGGCCACGTTCATCTGCTGCGTAGCACCGTTCTCGGTGAGCTTGTAGCCAGTGACTGATACCGAGGGCTGCACCACCACGAGCACAGCAGCGAAGATCTGCACACCATCCACCTTGATCTTGAAGTCACCGGCATGCGCATTCTGCAACGAAGCGTTGATCTGCGTAGTCGACTGGCTGGTGATGCTGATGCTCGAACCAGCGGGCAACTCGAAGTTGTCGGCTGTCAGCGTGTCAAGACCCTGACCAGCGATGGCAATCAGGTAGTTCGAACCGTCGGTGATGTTGGTGGCACCACCGTTCACCAGGGCGTCACCGTTGGCAGTGACCGAAGCCACCGACACACCAGCTTCCTGACCGAACGAAAGGTTGTAGACCGAGGGCTCCGATGTTGCGCTCTTCACACTCACGGGATAGTTACCAGAAGCTGGCGGCATGAATGTGCCGACGACCTGTGTGTCGCTGGCGATGCCGCGAACCAACTCGATGGTGCCCACCTTGATCTCAGTAGCCTCTGACAGATGGCAGCCGAAGATCTTCACCGTCACGGCCTCGCCCTCTGTGTAGGGCATAGTGGCACCGATGGGTGCGGGATTATTATCCACCACCACAGCTGAGATGTAAGGATCGGCAGGGATACCTGCAAAAGCACGCTCGATAAGCACGTTACCGTCGGCATCGGTGAGAGTGAACGACTTGATGTACTTGGCATCGCGGTTTATCTTCTTAAACTCCTTGATGTTGAAAGTCAAGGTGTTGTAAGAGTCGCTCAGCAGAGTACCGGCAGGGCGGACCGAAGTCTCTACACCGGCATCGTCCATCACCACCACCAGTAAAGGTGTGGCACCGAGATAGTTCTTGGTGAGGCGGGTGCCGTTGAACACCAAGCGAGTGATGCGGTCGAGTGCGTAGGAACGACCCGGGTTTATTGGCACGAGGGTGGCACCCTGGCCGAACAGAGCTGAAGTCACTGAGATAATGCCGTCGGAGGTGTAGCCACCATCATCCACCGAGGTGTTGATGGCAGTCGAGGCAATCATGGCTTTCAACTCGGGATCGGGAAGGAAGCGGATGTACACACGGCGAAGGTTCTGCGCGAAATTCGCGGTGAACTCGGCTTCAGAAGCAGAACTCTTCACACTTACACAGAGAGAGAATGTACCCAGATTAGGAATCTGAACACTGTGGCCGTTGAGCACGAAATAGTTCATGGCATCAAACAATGCCTCCATCGCCATCTCGATGCTCGACTCAGGTACGTTGGCAGCCTTGGCTGCATAGCTAACGATGGCTGCGTAGCCGATGGTGGTGTAGCGGACGGCCTGGCCCACCAATTTCTCGCTGTTGTTAAAAGCGATACGGCGACCTTTGTAATCAACATTTAATTGTCCTTTTTGCATAGCTTTAAAAATTTTTTTAATTAGACTTCAGTTTCAATATGAATAGCTGCAATGGCCTGTTTGATCTCTACAGATGGTTTGAAACCGATGGTGAGATTTGTCACAAGATCGGCATTCACCTGTTCGGCATCGGTAACAGATTTCTGCTTGGAGCGGACACTCAGAATACCGAATTTGCCAAGGTCCACATGGTGGCCATTAAGCACGAAGAAAGAGATGGCTTCACGCACTGCAAGGGTGCAGGCAATGAGGGTAGACTCGGGGATGTGTGATGAATGTGTAACATAGCTCACCAGGGCATCACCCTTCACTGTTGAATAGCGCATGGCGCGGCCTATGACGCGGTTGTCGTCGATCACCGCTACGCGCTGCATCTTACCTTTTACTTTAATTTGTCCCATAATCTTAAAAATTTAAATAATTGAAGAAATAATAATTATAAACACACTACGGCATTATGCCGATTCAATATTCTTAATGAAGTTGAAAGTCTTACCTTGACACTGGCTATAAGAAATGTCCTCATGTCTGAACGTCGTTGCTTTGTACACACAGAGCACAACTGTTTCCTTTTTGAGGAAAACCTCTTGGAAGATTTCCTTAAAGGCTGTTGCCAGTTCGTCGCTCGGACGAATAGAAAACTTGTTGAGCATCTCCGTGCCGAGAGCGATGTCACCTGTAGGCAGATTCATATAGTTGTCTGCCGACAGATTGAACACCGGTCTCTTGGCGAAACCATGAGGCTTCTTCTTGAACACTGGGAATGAGGGCCAATCCTGTGCAAAGCCTCGCACGAGAATATAGTTCCCCTCGGCTATCCTGCAATCCAGTTTAATCTTTCGATCATCACCGTTGCGCAGTTCCAGCGTGAGACATTTGAAACCGTATGCCGGTATCGTCAGGATACCGTGCGTACACGAGTTATTCTCGTATTTCCGTTTCAAATTCACTTGTATCATACCTATTTATTTATTATTAATTGATGCTTGTTTTATTTTTGTCCTGTCGACGCTGCAAAATTAAAAAATGCGTATGCGACTGCCAAAAGAATTTTTGCGACTATACCCCTGTCGCAAAGACTTTCGCCATCGCAACACCAATCAGTAAAGGAGAAAAAATTTTTTCATAAAAAAACTTGCGACAAAGCCCTTTGGCCTTGTCGCAAGCTATTCTTGTCGCAAATCAGTCGGATTATTGTTCTAACTTGCTCTTCTCAACATAGTCTTTGATCCACGAAAAATAGTCTTGGTTCTTACCTCTTCCCAAATACCTTGAAAAGGTGCGGTAACGATCTTCGTTATAGTCCATCTGTCTGGCTATGCCGTCGTAAGTGCCGCTGATAACACCTGCATCTTTCAGACAGCCTACCACATATCCCTTCAGTGATTCGCGCTTATCTTTATTCTCCCATGCTTTAGCAATCTCCCTGCCGTAATCCGACTCCAACAGTTCATCCACAAACGCTTCGCGCCATTTACTGGTGTATCTCTTATGCGTTCTCACCTCCTCAAACCATTTGTCGTTGAGCACACCTTTCAGGAACCTGCCTGTCTGGAAGAAATTAAGATCTTCATCGGCTGACTCCTGGCCCTTACTGTATTGCTTGTTTTGCTTCATCTCTTCTATCAGGGCATTCAGTCGCTCCACCTCTGCTTCCAGTTCGCTGATACGGGCTTGTTGGGCTTCTTCACGAGGGCCTGTTTCCACGTATATTATAGGTGTAGATTTCCCTATAACATCGTCTAAAAGGTTGATCACTTTACTGAAATCAGCCCCGTCTCTTTTAAGTTTACTGCCGTTTATACTGCCTCTTATCATGGCTGCCACCTCTTTCCTGTCCTCAAAGTGATATAGGTTAAGAAGGTATCTGGTGCCGAATAAATGATAGTGATACGTAACTTCCTGCCAGTCTGTATATATACTCCGAAGAGATCTGGGAGTGATGGGGCGTGGCTTAAAGTCGTATTTCAGACGGTTACCTGACTTTTTTAATTGCTCGTAGCATTCACCAAAAGTGTTCCAATAAATGCAGTCTGTATATTTTTTAAGGTCGTCTCTGAATGTTTCAAATTTCTCTTCTTGGGTTGCTCCCGCAATCCAATAAGACATCGTCATCACCAACTCTACGCTGTATTTCCAGCCCAAGTCTGCCTCAATCTCAGAAGGATAAAAGTAACCGCCGGTAATATAAGTATTTTCGTAGCGATATCGGGTGATGGTATAATAAACTTCGTTAAACACCTTCACTGCGTCTAACGTTACACCGAAGGGGTCTTCACGCAACGACATAAATGTTTCGTAGAACGCTTCATTCACAGGGTCGAGCCTGAAAAAATCATCCATTAACTTCAGGTCAACCCAATAGAATTCTTTTGGTAGTTTTGGTAGCATCTCTGTTTGCTTTTAGTTCGGCTGCAAATATACGAAAACTTTTCGATAATACCTCATTTCCTCTATACCTTTTATATAATATATGATAATAATCTTCTATTTTTTTGTTGTCTCAAAGTTTTTTTTTATCTTTGCACCTACTAAAGCTATTGATATGGTGGAGGATATACATTCATTGTCTGAGGAAGATGTCAAGTTGCGCTATATCACGCCAGCCATCTTGAAGAAAGGCTGGTCGGTAACTGATATCACCATGGAGACGAAGGTGAAACTTACTGATGGTAAGATAAACCTTCGAGGCAACCTTGTGGCACGAGGCAAGGCTAAGTTCGCTGATTACATGCTCTACTACAACCGCGCCACACCTATTGCCATTATCGAAGCCAAAGATGCCAACCACTCCGTTAGTCACGGCATGCAACAGGCGATGGAATATGCCTCGATGATGGATATTCCTTTTGCCTTCAGTTCCAATGGCTTTGGATTTCATGAGCACGATTTCCTCACTGGCAAGGAACGCTCATTTACAATGGATGAGTTCCCTACGAAAGAAGAGCTTTACGCCCGATTCCTGCACGAAAGCAATCAAGGTGATGGTATCACAGAAAACGAACTGAAAGTCATCAATCAGCCTTACTGCACAGGACAGGATATCTTCCCACCTCGTTATTATCAGCGCAATGCCGTCAACCGTACGGTGAATGCGGTGGCGCGTGGCGATAAACGTATGTTGCTCGTGATGGCGACAGGTACGGGTAAGACCTACACCGCCTTCCAGATTGTCTATCGTCTGCTGAAGACCGAACTGGTGAAGAAGGTGCTTTATCTGGCTGACCGTAATGTATTGGTGGATCAATCCATCGAACAAGACTTCAAACCCCTCACCAATACCATCCACAAAGTAAACTATCAGCAGGATAAGGAACACCCGGATACAGCCCATGAGGTGTATTTTGCTCTTTATCAGCAGCTGATTGGCAAGGAGGGCGCCAAGAACTACGAAGAACTGTTTAAGCCCGAATTCTTCGATATGGTGATTGTCGACGAGTGCCATCGTGGTAGTGCCAAGGACGATAGCAACTGGCGCGAGATTCTGGAATATTTCAGCGATGCCATCCAACTGGGCATGACGGCCACACCTAAGGAAACCCGTTACCAGTCGAACATCACCTACTTTGGTGAACCGCTCTATTCCTATAGTCTGAAAGAAGGTATCGACGATGGATTTCTGGCGCCGTTCAAGGTCATCAACATCACCACGAATATTGGCGACGAGTGGCGACCCACCAAGGGTCAGCTTGATATCTTTGGCAACGAGATAGAAGACCGTATCTACAATAATACCGACTACGATTACAACATCATTATCGAGGATCGTATCCGCGAAGTGGCCCACGAAGTTAGCACCTATCTGCAAGCTATCGACCCGATGGCAAAGACCATTGTGTTCTGTGCCGATGAGGATCATGCAGAACGGATGCGTGTGGCCTTGGTGAATGAGAATGCAGAGATGTGCAGGAAATATCCTGATTACGTGGTCCGCATCACGGGCAGCGATGCCTATGGTCAGTCGAAACTCGACTATTTCATCTCTGTGGCCTCCAAGACGCCTGTGATAGCTACTACCAGCAAACTGCTTTCAACAGGTGTTGACTGCAAGATGGTGAAGCTGATAGCCCTCGACCAGCGCATCAACTCGATGACGGAATTCAAGCAGATTGTAGGTCGCGGTACCCGTATCCGTGAGAAGGAAGGCAAGACCCACTTCACCATCATGGACTTCCGTAATATCACCCGATTGTTTGCCGACCCCGATTGGGATGGACCGTTAGAAGTCGATAGTGGGTATATCAAGGATACGCCACGGCCAGACCGTCCGCCAAGGGAAGTGCCTGATGGTGGCGGTTTCGTGCACGATGACAAGCCCATCGTTAATCGCGAAGGTTGCGAGGTGAGGGTTATCAACAAGGTGGTGTCGGTTTATGATTCCAACGGCAAACTGTTGCGTACGGAGAGTATTACCGACTATACCAAAAAGAATATCAACGATACCTACGCTAATCTTGAGGATTTCATCAACCACTGGAATGCAGTAGAGAAAAAGGCTACCATCACTGAGTTGATGCGTGAGAATGGTATAGACCTGCAGGCATTAAAGGAGGAACAAGGAATGGCCGATGTCGACGACTTCGATTTTATCTGTCACCTTGCCTACGGTAAGAAGCCGTTGACCCGTAAGGAGCGTGCTGAGAATGTGAAGAAACGCGATATTTTTCACAAATACGGCCCTGAAGCCCAGAAGGTGCTCGAAGCCCTGCTCGACAAATATGCCACAGACGGTATCAGTCAGATCGAGAACCGCAAGGTGCTCAGTCTCGACCCCTTCCGTCAGATGGGTTCACCTGCCAGCATTGCCAAGTTGTTTGGTGGCAATCAGCAGTATTTCGAGGCGGTGAAAGAATTGGAGCAAGAAATTTATGGAGTAGGATAAATTGTAAATTGTCAAATTGTAAATATAATGGCACTGACTAATTTTGTAAAGAACATCCGTAATATCATGCGCAACGATGCGGGTATCAACGGCGATGCCCAGCGCATAGAACAAATAGCTTGGATGCTCTTTCTGAAAGTATACGACGAGAAAGAAAACGATTGGGAATTCAACGAAGATAATTACGCATCCTTTATCCCCGAAGCATGCCGTTGGCGCAACTGGGCAAAGGATGATGGTACGGGCGAGGCTTTGACAGCCGACAAACTGTTGGACTTCGTCAACAATACGCTCTTCCCCACGCTGAAAAGTCTTGAGGTAACACCCGATACGCCGATGCGTAGTGCCATCGTTCGGGCTACCTTCCAAGATGCCAACCAGTATATGAAGGATGGTGTGTTGCTGCGTCAGGTGATCAACGTCATCGATGGTCTCGACCTTGGCAACTATGAAGAGAGTCACGCTTTTGGCGAGATCTACGAATCGATCCTGAAAGAGATGCAGTCGGCGGGCACTGCAGGAGAATTCTATACACCTCGTGCTTTGACTGATTTCATGGCCGAGATTATCCAGCCCAAAATCGGTGAAAAGGTGGCTGATTTTGCCTGTGGCACAGGTGGATTCCTTACCTCATGGCTGAAAGCCCTTGACCAGCAGGTGAAGACCGCCGAAGACCGCGAAGAATATGCCCAATCCATCTATGGCATCGAGAAGAAGCAGTTCCCCTATATGCTCTGCGTCACCAATATGTTGCTGCATGATATCGACTCGCCCAAGGTCTATCATGGCAATTCGCTGACCAAAGATGTGTTGAACTATACCGACGATGATAAGTTCAACGTCATTCTGATGAATCCTCCATACGGCGGCAACGAGAAGAACGACGTAAAGCGCCACTTCCCCTCTGATCTCAGTTCAAGCGAGACGGCCGACCTGTTTATGGTGGTGATTCAGTATCGTTTGGCAAAGGATGGCCGTGCGGCTGTGATCCTGCCTGATGGCTTCCTGTTTGGAGCTGACAATGCCAAACTGGCCATCAAGGAAAAGCTGTTGCGCGAGTTTAATCTGCACACCATCATCCGATTGCCAGGCAGCATCTTCTCTCCCTATACCAGCATCGCCACAAACATTCTGTTCTTCAACAACGAGAAGGCAGAGGGTGCGGCTCAGGGATTCTGCACCAAAGACACCTGGTTCTATCGCATGGATATGCCCGAGGGCTATAAGCATTTCTCGAAGACCAAACCCATGTTGCGCGACCATTGTCAGCCGATGATTGATTGGTGGAACAATCGTCAGGAAATCATCGATAGCGAGACGGGTGATGAAAAGTCACGCTGCTTCACGGCCCAGCAACTGTTAGACCTTGGCTGCAACTTCGACCAATGCAAATTCCCCAAAGAGGAGGAAGAAGTGTTGCGCCCTGAAGAACTGCTGAAGCAGTACCACGAGAAGCGTACCGCCCTCGATGCAAAGATCGATGCAACGCTGAACGAGATTCAACAGATGTTGGGAATAGATATTTAGTAAACTTTAATTTTAATAACTATGACAAAAAAAGAAGCACTTCAATTATTTGAAGAAAGAAAAGTCCGCACGGTGTGGGATGATGTGGAAGAGAAATGGTATTTTTCCATTGTGGATGTTTGTGGTGTGCTGACAGATCAGCCTGATTATGAGCATGCAAGAAACTATTGGAAAGTCTTAAAACATAGACTTGTGAAAGAAGGAAATGAAACGGTTACAAATTGTAACCAGTTGAAACTTCGTGCTTATGACGGCAAGATGCGTTTGACAGATGTGGCTGATACAGAACAGCTTTTCCGCCTGATACAGTCCGTCCCTTCTCCTAAGGCAGAGCCTTTTAAACAATGGATGGCACAGGTGGCCAGCCTGCGCCTCGACCAGATGCAAGACCCCGAAAAGAGTATTGATCAGGCTATCATCGATTATAAACGATTGGGCTACTCTGATGCCTGGATCAACCAGCGCGTTAAGAGCATTGAGGTGCGTAAGGAACTCACGGACGAATGGAAGCGTACAGGTGTACATGAGGGAATGGAATACGCCTCGCTGACGGATATCATTACGCGTGAATGGAGTGGTTTTACTACCAAACAATACAAACATCACAAGGGGTTGAAAAAGGAGAATTTGCGCGATAATATGACAAATCTTGAAATAGCGCTTAACATCTTGGCAGAAGCCTCTGCCACAGAACTGTCGAAGGAGCGCAACCCTAAAGGGTATCGTCAGCAGACCAAGATAGCCCAAGAAGGTGGCAGCGTGGCAAAAGCAGCCCGCAATCAGTTAGAGAGCAAACTGGGTCGCAGTGTTATTTCTTCAGCCAAAGCCAGTGACTATTTGCTGCCCGAACCAACAGATGACCCAGACAATGACGATTAAGGTATGAACGCACAACAGCTGAAGAACGCCATCCTGCAAGAAGCCATCGAAGGCCGTCTCGTCCCCCAAGACCCCAACGACGAGCCGGCCAGCGTATTGCTCGCCCGCATCCGCAAGGAGAAAGAAAGATTAGTAAAGGAAGGCAAACTCAAAAAGAAAGACCTCAAAGTAAAACCCATCTCCGAGGATGAGATTCCATTCGAAATTCCTGAAAGTTGGGGGTGGGTAAGATTGAAATCGCTTGTTTCTGTACTTGGTGATGGTATTCATGGAACACCAGAATATGATATAACAGGAGGTTATTATTTTATTAATGGTAATAATCTGTCAAATAATAAAATTGTAATTAAGGCAGATACAAAGAAAGTAAATGAAAAGGAATATCAAACATACAAGAAAGAACTAAATGACAATACGATTCTTGTATCTATTAATGGAACTATTGGTAATGTAGGTCACTATAATGGTGAGCCGATTATTTTGGGTAAAAGTGCTTGCTATTACAATTTGTTAGACATAAGTTTAAAGGCCTACATTACAATGTTAATGTACACGGACTATTTCTTGAAGTATGCAGTCGAGAACGCAACAGGTTCTACAATAAAGAATGTTTCATTGGCAGTAATGAACGATTTCTTGGTACCATTTCCTCCTGTTGCAGAGCAACATCGCATTGTAGCAAAGATAGAAGAACTTCTGCCAAAGGTAGAAGAATACGGCAAAGCGCAGGATGAACTTAACAAACTGAATGCAGAACTACCAGAACGCTTAAAGAAAAGCATTTTGCAAGAAGCCATAGAAGGCCGTCTCGTCCCCCAAAATCCCAATGACGAACCCGCCTCCGTCCTCCTCGACAAAATCCGCCAAGAAAAAGCTCAATTGGTAAAGGCTGGCAAGCTCAAAAAGAAAGACCTCATCGAAACACCCATCGCTGATGACGAGATTCCCTTTGAAATCCCTGCAAGTTGGGAATGGGTTAGATTTGGTGAAATATCAACATATGCACATACAAAAAAGAAAATTAATGCAGCAAAAGCAGACTCAAATCTATGGGGACTTGATCTGGAGGATATAGAAAAAGGTGGTAGGTTGTTGTGCATTAAGACTGTTGGTGAAAGAAAAGCAATAGGCGACAAAACCTGTTTCGCTGAAGGTGATATTTTGTACAGTAAATTGCGCCCTTATTTATTGAAAATATTAATCGCTCCTAAAAATGGAATATGTACACCAGAAATAATTCCATTTACTTGTTACAAAGATATAAACAAAAATTATATTGTCAGTTTACTTAAATCCGTATATGTTGACGACTATATTAATTCTGCAACCTTCGGTGTAAAAATGCCTCGTGTCGCTACAGAGACAATGACCTCACTCGTTATTCCTCTTCCTCCTCTTGCCGAACAACACCGTATTGTGGAAAAGTTGGAACAACTGCTTGGGAAGATAGATAATCTGAAAAGGTAAATTGATTATTGGGGTATGGATGATTATAGAGAAGAGTTTCAAAGACTATTGGAGAGCCTCAATATACCTTCTATTGGAGATCAAGTCGAAATAGAAAGAAGGTTTCATGCTTTCCTGAGCAATACTTTTCAGCATATCCCAGAAAAACTTTTTCGCTACCGTAAATGTGACCATTATTCTATAGATTCATTTGAAGAGGGAACGATATTTGTATGTAAGGCAAATCTCTTTTCAGACAAATACGATTCACGTGTTTATGTTGACAGGGATAAGATAGCCAATGAGTTGAAAACTGGTTTTAAAGGTGCCATCTCTGACCTGATAAGTCATGTCAAAAGCCAAAATCCAGATGTTAAACCAGAAAGTGCTTTAAAGATATGCCGTTTGATGGAGAGCGGACTGAGCGAACAGGCTATTATCGACAAAATGATCAATGAAGATTACGCTGACTTTATCAAAGAGATAGAGGAAGATATGAAAAAGCGTGAGCTTCGTTTTCGAAATCATGAAAAAACGGCCAAGTTAGCGTGCTTCACTGAAAGCGTACAATCGAAATTCATGTGGGATTATTATGCTGGCGGCTATACAGGATTTGCATTGGAATATAATCTGAAAGAGTTTATAGTTAATAGTTCGAGAAATCCGAATTTCTATAGACATGTTTTTCCTGTTATTTATACGGATAAGATGCCAGATGTGACAGATGATGAAGGTAATGCCTATATGAAAGAAAAGTGCCTGAAAGAAGACTGGATGAGAAGTTGGGCACCATTATACCATTCTGTACCATTGAATGCAATGCACATATTCAAACCTTATTTATATAAAGATAAGGCAGAGTATTCACACGAACGAGAATGGCGAATGATTTGCTATAATGAAAATAAAGAGGATTTCTCGCTAATACCAGACTTGAATTGTTTAAAAGCCATATATTATGGGCCAGACATCTCTTCTGAGAACAGAAATAAATTGCATGAAATAGCCATAGCAAGGGGAATTGCAGAATATGATGTAGCCTTCGATCAGGAAAGTCGGAATTATAATTTGAAGGTGTGTCCATCCCATTTTTCCGACGGAATTTGAATTTTTCTAATTGCTTCGGACAATTGCAAGAGTGTCTACTTAAGCCAGAATAATGTCACAAAAATGTCAATTTGCGTAGGAAGAAAAATAAAAAAGCGACAACCAATTTAAAAATAAGGCTTAACGCTCAAACAAAAAAACCTTAACGGAAAAACAAAAAACTCTTAACGCTCGTAAAAAAAACTCTTAACGGAAAAACGAAAAACTCTTAACGCGAAATTCAAAAACTCTTAACGCAAAAAACAAAAACTCTTAACGCAAAAATAAAATATCGTGTACTTTCGGGAAATTTTCGGTTAAGATATAATTTCGCGAGCGTTAAGGCTCTGCAAAAAAATGTAATAAGAATTTTATTTTTAGTCAGGTATGATTTCTTGACGCAGAATTAACAATTTTCGTACGCAGTAGCTAGAATCTTCGTACGCAGTATTAACAATTTTCGTACGCACCGTTAACAAAAAAGCCTTGCGTCCCTGCGGTTCTTTCAGTCGCTACGCTTGGTGAAAGCGGCAAAGCCGAGCGGCAAGCGACCAGAGGTCGAGCGCTTTCTGTGTTATTCAAACCATAATGCAAGTATCGGCTCAAAAATTAGTGCTGCTGAATCGTTTTTTAGCTCAAAATGAGCCGATAATTGGAAAATTATGATTAACTTTGCACCGATTACAAGTTAAAAGTTATGGATATATATAGAGAAATACTGCAGTATCTGCATTATCATCCACTATCTTCGCGCGATGAAATAGCCAGAGGAACAGCCTTTGAAGGAAGTGATGCTACCATGAAACGACTCATTGCTGCTGCTGTGGTTCAGGGCGATGTCGTTGTAGAAGGTAAGGCGCGTGCCACAAGGTATAGACTGTCTGATCAGGCTCATTTACTGATGCCGTTGAATTTGGACACCTACTTCGCACAAGATGTTGATGAACGACAGGTACAGACATCGTTTAACTTCGAATTGATTCGCGAGCAGCTGCCCGCTGTGCATCTGTTTACGGATGAAGAGATGGCGCGTCTGGAAGAACTTCAGGCAGAATTCAGTCAGCATGTGAGCGAAATGACGGAAAACGAGTATCGCAAGGAGATGGAGCGTCTGGGGATAGACTTGAGCTGGAAATCATCACAGATTGAGGGTAACACTTATTCGCTGCTTGAGACGGAGCGACTGCTACGTGAGAGCAAGACTGCCGACGGCAAGACAAAAGAGGAAGCAGTGATGCTGCTGAACCATAAGGATGCGTTACGTTTTATCCTCGACAATCCAGACTATCTCGGTCAGCTGACAGTAAGTCATATTGAAGACATCCATCAACTGCTTACTAAGGAGCTTTCGGTAGATAGGGGTATTCGTCATCGCCGTGTGGGTATCACGGGCACCAACTATCATCCGTTGGATAATGAGTTTCAGATTCGTGAGGCCATGCATGATACCTGTGACTTGATAAACAGCCGGGAAAACGTCTTTGAGAAAGCACTATTGGTATTGGTGCTATTGTCATATATCCAGGCTTTTTCCGATGGAAACAAGCGTACAGCTCGTATCACCAGCAATGCTATCTTGATAGCTAATGGCTACTGCCCGCTGAGTTTCCGCTCTGTTGACTCCATCGACTACAAGAAGGCCATGCTCATTTTCTACGAGCAGAATAATCTGTATGCTTTCAAACAGATTTTCATTGAGCAGTTTGACTTTGCTGTGAAGGAATACTTCTAAGAAAAATATTCCTCTTTTCTTGGAACTTTCGGAAATTTGCCTTATATTTGCAGACGAATTGACTAGAAACAATTATATAAGAAGTTTTTTCTTATGGCGTTGTCTCTCATGTTCGTTGGGGCGGTTGGCAATGCTAAAGTAAACGGAAGTGACAACGAGGCAAATACGCGCGAGCATTGAAAAAAGGCTGAAAGTTTTGTGCTTTCTATATTTTTTTGTATTTTTGCAGCAGATATACAAGAAAAAGGCCGGAACAATGACAGACGATGTGATGCAACTTCGTGAAGAACTACGAGTGCTGCGGGAGGACTATCAGGCTCTGAAAGAAAACTTCGACAATATGTCGGAGGGCTATCAGGAGTCGCTCCTGCTTTACGACAAGTTGATGGACACCTACCGCGAACTGGAGGAAACCAACAAGCAATTGGACATTGCCCGTCATCGTGCAGAAGAGGCCTCGCGCATGAAGACCGACTTCATCCAGCAGATCTCGCATGAAATCAGGACGCCACTCAACATCCTGAGCGGTTTTACCCAGGTGCTCACCATGCCTGACGTGGAACTCGATCAGGCCATGAAGGAAGAAGTGGCAAAGGGCATCTGCGACAATACCAATCGTATCACGTCGCTGGTAAACAAGATGCTGGAACTGGCCGACTCCAAAAGCAGCGACGAACTTGAACGCAACGACGATGTGCTTGCCGTACAGATAGCGGCTCAGGCTGCCGATGAGAGTCGTATTACCTTAGCCTCCCACCTTACTTTCGACATCGACCTGGCCGAGGGCGCCGATACGGCGATGCTCCACACCAATCTGCAGCAGGCCACCCGTGCCCTGTCGCTCCTGCTCGACAACGCCATGAAGTTCACCCATCCTGCCGAAGCAGCCGGTGGAGCCGCTGCCGCTACAGAACATGCCCGGGTGACATTAAGGCTGTTGCTGCCAACGGAACAGGAGGTTGCCTTCGCCGTTGAGGACACTGGCATCGGTGTACCCCCGGAAGAGGCCGAACATATCTTCGAAGAGTTCGTACAGCTCGACAGTTATTACGATGGCACCGGCATCGGGCTCACGGTGGCCCGCAGCATTGCCCGCCGCTTAGGAGGCGACATTGTGCTCGACACCAGCTATACCGACGGGGCGCGCTTTGTGTTCACCTTACCGGTTTGAACAGCAGATCTGGGAGGAGTTTCTGGCCTACCGTCTGCTGAAAGGCCGTTTCAACTGGTATGAGTTCGATGAGGCCGACGACCTGTCGCTATATACCTTCTTTGAACAGTTGCTCACCGACGGCCGCGCCTTATCAAACTTCCCCGATAGATTCGTGATGGTTGCGGTTAAGTTACGCTATAATTGTGGCAGGGGCTCCTAGGAAAGTCTGAGAAACTTGGCATGAAAGTAGAACTTTGCTCCGGAGAAAGTAGTACTTTGTAGGCATGAAAGTTGAAGGATGCAGGGATGGTTCAATAAAGGATGTGCCCTTATTTATAATATATATAAGGTACGCGAAATTTGGCTGTGTGTGACACCAATACCCTTGTACATTTAGGTTCGGTGTTCGTTTTGAGAAAAAGGTGTCCATTTAATGATCTTACATTTGTGTTAAACAATCTTAAATGTTTGGGCGGAATGATTTTTTTTATTTCCGTTTTATGTAATTTTGTAGTGGAAAATGGAAGTGTTATCTATTTAATCACCATTTAGAAATCAAAATTGTAAAAACTTATACATTAAAAATCATTTTAAAATAGTACACGTATGAAGAAGTATTTATTTTCTGGCGTTTTAGCTATTGCTACCGCTTTGACAGGAGCAGTGGTTCTTACATCATGTAGTCATGATGTTACTTTTAGTGAAGAAGATGTACAGCAGGCAAAGCATGCTGAGGCTGTCGCTAAGTATGAAAAGGCTTTCGTCAATATGTTTGGCCAGCCCGCTTCCAATCAGTGCTGGGACTTCACCAAGGGTGGCACTTTCACTGCCACACGTGCAGCAAGCGATAATAATACATTAAGCGAGTGGCCTTCCAACTCGGCATATCTTAATGGCTTCAACAACAAATATGCTACAGGAAATGATGATCCTTTACCACAGGGTACTCTTGCTAGCGATGTCGTTAAGGATGCTGACGATATTGCTGCTGCTATCAATGCTGCAGCTGCAGCAGGAGATATTAAACAATGGGCTCCCACTGGCAACTATGTTTTCCGTACTGTAGCTTCCTTTAGAAATGGATCTACATTTGCCAATAACGATAAGTACTACAGCATTGGTGCTAATTTTGGCGGTAAAAACAACTTCATCGCCATGATGGGTGTGAAGAAAAATGGTAAAGCAGCCAAGCATGGATCAACAGGTGTTCAGCACACTTGCGGCCTTGTATTTGGTAATGTACCTAGTGATGCTGTATGGTTTGCTTATGTCTCAAATTCAAAGGATGGTTCATTTAAAGCCGAGGATTACCCACTTACAACATATGTAGAAGTTACTTATGGGGGTAGAACTTTCTGGGGCTTCAGGTGTGATTCTGCAGAAGATGGCGGAAAATATTCAGACCTTATCTTGTGGGTAAAAGAAGCTACTATGCCCAAGAATAAGATTATTGCCAAGCGCTATATGGTTGAGGACCTTGGCGGTTCTGGTGAAAGTGATATTGACTTCAATGACATCGTCTTCGACGTGGAGCAGTTCTCAGATGGTAGCCAGAAGTGTATTGTCCGTGCTTTGGGTGGAACTCTTCCCATCAAGATTAAGGTCGGTGATTCTGAGTGGTGGTCAAAGCCCGAGCCTGTCACTACGATGACCAATACTCAGGGAACAATTGACAAGAACAGAATTATTGCAGAATTTGATGTAACAGGTTGGAGTGAGAGTGATAACAACGTTCAGGTAAAGGTTGAAAATAATGAAGGTTTTGAATTCGTCACCACATTCCCAGCTAATGGTCGGATTCCAGCCATGATAGCTTTCTCAATCGCAAAAGTTTGGAACCTGGAGAGAGTACCAGTTACTGAGGAATGGTTCAATACCTATCCATTCGAATTTAATCTTGACGACTTAATTCAAGAGTAAACAAATTCCTCATCAACAACGATACCAATAATCCCCCGCCACTCAGCGGGGGATTTTTTTAGTAAGTCTTTCAAAAAAGGCGATAACCTTAGATTATTTATCGTTTTGGTTTGACATTTATTCGCATCTTTGGCTTCACTGAAGATACTCACGCTCGAGAAGATGCGGAACTGGGTGCGCGTTGGCAGCCCTTATCCAGTCCGCACGTTCGCATACGCGCGCCCCTTCTGACCCCTAAAACAAGAAATGGTGCATTTGTCAATATCAGTAACCCTGTAGATTGGACATATGAGGTCATTATTTGCATCAATTAATGGTTGCGTATACCTATTTATATTTATTGTGTATAATTTATTTGGCGGTTTCAAATAAAAAACGTATCTTTGCACCGTGATTCTGGAAAGAGTCGCCCGTAAAGGTGCACTTAGCTGTGCTTAATTGGGAACTGGAGTGTGAATCTCCGACTGTCCCGCAGCAGTGAACTCCATTATGGCCCGAAGCAAGAAGCCATTGCCCGTTTGGACGAGAAGGCGCTTCGAGGTGGAGGAAAGTCTGAAGACCAGCCTTTTTCGGAAAAGATGCCAGAGCCCTCGATGGAAGGACTGTTGGCGAAAGCATATCTTATTGGGATTGACAGACAATCAAGGGAGAACTCTCTTTTTGACTGCGTATTAAATAAATACGTGTATTATTATATAAGTTTGTAAAAAGGGGTGGCCTGTCGCGAGACAATGCTACCCCTTTTATCGTTTTCTTGAGGTCAGAACAAGAAATGATATGGTTTAACCTTTTTTTAGAGTTGAAATGTTGCCGTTTTAGGATTATTTTGTATCTTTGCGCTCGATTCGGGTTTGCCAAAACGGACAACTTTTTTCCGGATCGAACAACAAAAGTTTTCCAAAACGGACAACTTCAATGAGAGAATCAGTTTAGAGAATTAGAATAATCAGCTTAAAATAATAACAAACAATAAGATGGAAATTAAAAACTTTACGATTACCAAGCGCGACGGGTCGCAAGCCCAGTTCTCTTTAGACAAGATTATGAATGCCATCGTGAAGGCATTCGACAGTGTGAACGAACCTGCCGATCTCGGAACCATTTCGAAGATCCTCAGTCATCTGGATATCCACGACGATATCACGGTGGAGAACATCCAGAACCAGGTGGAGGAAGCCCTGATGCGTGAAGGCTTCTACCACGTGGCTAAGTCGTTCATCCTGTACCGTCAGACACACACCGAGGACCGTGACACACTGGAGAAGATGATGTTCCTGTCGGAGTACACTGAGTCGGTGAACGCTGCCACAGGTTCGAAATATGATGCTAATGCCAACGTAGAGCACAAGAACATCGCCACTCTGATTGGCGAACTGCCCAAGTCGAACTTTATCCGTTTGAATCGCCGACTGTTGACCGACCGTATTAAAAAGATGTACGGCAAGGAACTGGCCGACGAATATATTAACAAGCTCACTCATCACTTCATTTACAAAAACGACGAGACTTCGCTGGCCAACTACTGTGCCTCGATTACCATGTATCCCTGGCTTATCGGCGGTACAACTAGCATCGGCGGCAACTCCACCGCTCCCACCAACCTGAAGTCGTTTGCTGGCGGATTCGTGAATATGGTGTTCATGGTGAGCTCGATGCTCAGCGGTGCTTGCGCCACACCGGAGTTCCTGATGTACATGAACTACTTCATCGGCAAGGAGTACGGTCTGGATTACTGGAAGCGTCCGGACGATCAGGCAGACCTCAGTCTGAAGAAGCGCACCATCGACAAGGTGATCACCGACTACTTCGAGCAGATTGTCTACACCCTGAACCAGCCCACTGGTGCCCGTAACTATCAGGCTGTGTTCTGGAACATCGCCTATTACGACCGCTACTATTTCGAGTCGATCTTCGGCGACTTCTACTTCCCCGACGGTTCGAAACCCGACTGGGACGGTCTCTCCTGGTTGCAGAAGCGTTTCATGAAGTGGTTCAACAAGGAGCGTACGAAGACCTTGCTGACTTTCCCCGTAGAGACGATGGCGCTGCTGACCGACGAGAACGGCGACTGCAAGGATCCTGAGTGGGGCGAGTTCACTGCTGAGATGTACAGCGAGGGTCACTCGTTCTTCACCTATATGAGCAACAATGCCGACTCGCTGTCAAGCTGCTGCCGTCTGCGCAACGAGATCACCGACAACGGCTTCAGCTATACCCTCGGTGCCGGTGGTGTCAGCACAGGTTCGAAGAGCGTGCTCACCATCAACCTGAACCGCTGCATTCAGTTTGCCGTGAACCACGAGCTGAACTATCTCGACTATCTCGGTTCGATTATCGACCTCTGCCACAAGGTGCAGCTGGCCTACAATGAGAACCTGAAGGAGCTGCAGGCACACGGTATGCTGCCGCTGTTCGATGCCGGTTATATCAACATCGGTCGTCAGTATCTCACCATCGGTATCAACGGACTGGTGGAGGCTGCTGAGTTCATGGGGCTGAAGATCACACCTAACGACGACTATCTGCACTTCGTACAGGGCATCCTCGGCCTGATTGAGCAGTATAATAAGAAGTATCGCACGAAGGATGTGATGTTCAACTGCGAGATGATTCCTGCCGAGAATGTCGGCGTGAAGCATGCCAAGTGGGACCGTGAGGACGGCTACTTCGTGCCTCGCGACTGCTACAACAGCTATTTCTATGTGGTTGAGGACGACTCGCTCAGCGTCATCGACAAGTTCAAGCTGCATGGTGCGCCCTACATCGAGCACCTCACCGGCGGCTCTGCCCTCCACATGAACCTTGAGGAGCATCTGTCGAAAGAGCAGTATATGAAGCTTCTGAAGGTGGCTGCACAGGAAGGCTGCAACTACTTCACCTTCAACATCCCCAACACCGTCTGCAACGACTGCGGTCATATCGACAAGCGTTATCTGAAGGAGTGCCCGCATTGCCATTCGAAGAATGTGGACTACATGACGCGTATCATCGGTTACCTGAAGCGTGTCTCTAACTTCTCGCAGGCCCGTCAGGAGGAGGCTGCCCGCCGCTATTATGCGATGGCAGATAAGTAATGCTGAAGTACGTTAATACTGGCATAGTATTTCAGGAGATACCCGACGAAGTGACACTGGCAATTAACATTTCTAATTGCCCGTGTCATTGTCCGGGTTGTCATAGTCGTTATCTCTGGGAGGATGTGGGTCTGCCGCTGACGACGGAAGCCATCGACGACTTTGTGGGGAAATACGGCACGAACCTCACTTGCATCTCGTTTATGGGTGGTGACAATGATCCGAGAGGCGTTGACCATCTGGCGGCGTATATCCGCGAGGAGTATCCGGAGATGCGCGTCGCCTGGTATAGTGGTCGTACGGTCATCTCTGCACAGGTCAACAAGGATAACTTCGACTACATCAAAATCGGGCCCTTCATCAAGCACCTCGGTCCGTTGAAGAAGCCCACTACCAACCAGCGTCTCTATCGCCGCACTGAAGAGGGTGACTTTGAAGACATCACCTCGCGGTTCTGGAAGAAATAAAAGAAAGACCTCCGCACTTCACAGCGTGGAGGTCTTTTTTACATTTTCATTTTCCAATTTTATCCTAACCTTCCGGTTTTATGAAATGTGTTTCTGTTGCTCATGGATCAACCATGTAATTTTAATCACATGTGCAAATTTAGACTATTTTGTATATAAAAGCAAGAAATTATAGTTAAAAGAGCTTAATGAGGTAAAAAAAAGATGTGAAGCCCTCCATTCGTGAGTGGAAATGAGTATTTTTGCAAAACGAACCTATTATTTGAGTGAGAAAGATGACGACTGACGAGAAATATATGCGACGGTGCCTTCAGTTGGCCCGGAACGGCCGGCAGAATGCAAAACCCAACCCGATGGTGGGGGCAGTGATAGTGAGCAGTGACGGACGGATTATCGGTGAGGGTTATCATGTGCGTTGTGGTAAGGCCCATGCTGAGGTGAACGCCTTTGCCTCGGTGCGCGCGGAAGACGAACCTCTGTTGAAGGAGGCGACGCTCTACGTATCACTGGAACCCTGTTCGCACTACGGGAAGACGCCCCCTTGTGCCGACCTGATTATCGAGAAAGGTGTCAGGCGCGTAGTGGTGGGCTGCATCGACACCTTCGCTAAGGTGCAGGGGCGTGGCATCAAGAAACTGCAGGATGCCGGCGTCGAGGTAACGGTGGGTGTGCTCGAAGCAGAATGTCAGGCGCTGAACCGTTGTTTCTTCACCTATCACCGTGAACAGCGCCCTTATATCATCCTGAAATGGGCGCAGACGGCCAACGGGTTTATCGACGATCATTATCAGCCTGTGCAGATATCCAACGACTTCACCAAGATGCTCTCGCACAAGTTGCGTTCGGAGGCCGATGCTATCCTCGTGGGACGTGTGACCGAAGAGCGCGACCATCCGCAGTTGACTGTGCGCGACTGGAAGGGCAGCAATCCCAAGCGCCTCGTCATCGATCACGCCCATCCGCTGAATATCGAGAGCCTGCATGCCCATCATATTCAGTCGCTCATTGTGGAGGGTGGGGCACAGACGCTGCGCTCGTTCCTGGTGCAGAATCTCTGGGACGAGATCCGCGTGGAGACGAACACCACAATGACCGTCGGTGGTGGCACCCGTGCGCCGCAGATTCCTGCCAACGCCATCGTGACCGAGAGTAACAACTACGACGGAAATCAGATTGTAATCTACCAAAGGAAATGAAGATATTTGCCATTGGCATGAACTATGCCGCTCATAATCAGGAGTTGCACGGGACGGTGAAGCGACCTGATGAACCTGTGATATTCACCAAAGCTGATTCGGCGATTCTGAATCAGGGTAAGCCTTTCTTTATTCCCGATCAGTGGGGACGTATCGACTACGAGACGGAGGTGGTGGTGCGCATCTGCCGGTTGGGGAAGAATATCCCCGAGCGCTTTGCCCACCGCTATTACGACGCTGTGACCGTAGGCATCGACTTCACCGCCCGCGATCTGCAGCGTAAGGCTTCGGAGGCCGGCCAACCCTGGACCATCTGCAAGGGCTTCGACGGCTCTGCGGCCATCGGCGAATGGGTGCCGAAGGAGAAGTTCCTGGATATCCAGCGGATTCACTTCCACCTCGATATCAACGGGAAGACCGTGCAGGAGGGATGCACCTCGGACATGCTCTACAAGGTGGATGAGATGATTGCCTATATCTCGCAGTTCTTTACCCTGAAGACAGGCGATCTGCTTTATACGGGTACGCCTGCGGGTGTAGGACCTGTGCATATCGATGACCACTTGGAGGGTTGGCTCGAGGAGCGCAAGGTGCTTGAGTTTAACTGTAAGTAATACAATAAAATCGCGTGCGCATCCGTTATTATCTTGTGAATATTCGCAAGATAGGGTTATTGAGCGTGCTGCTCTTGTGCTGTCATCTGAGTGTGAGGGCACAAGAGTTTGTAGACCTGACCGCCGATGAGGTCAGGATTGATTCGTTGTTGCCCGTCTATACCTGGCAGAAGCCCTTAGGCCGGCATTACGCCGATTCCACCTATACCGTGAGCATCGAATATCCTGAGTTTGAGGAGATGACGAAGGAAGAGATCGACCGCTATCAGAAGATCAGCGGTGCACCTTTATCGGATTTGCCTGAGATCATGCAGAGCATCGGCGTATCGAGAAAACAAGGTGTGCTCGATGTGGCGTTTGTACCGTTGGTGTTCCGCGATGGGAAATATCAGAAGTTGGTGAGTTTTAAGATAAAAGTAAGGAGTGAAGGAGTCAGTAGAAATGTGAGGAGGGCAGGAGAGCGTGAACGGTATGCGGCGCACTCGGTGCTGAGAGAGGGCACATGGGC
>Ga0310691_10002489_pt1 | contig 24401 bp, 24 predicted proteins | sample 176DNAGHGlowgp2_FD_203887 | JGI IMG/M metagenome (GOLD analysis project Ga0310691, IMG submission 203887) | Sheep rumen microbial communities from Palmerston North, Manawatu-Wanganui, New Zealand - 1766 DNA GHGlow gp2 (v2) (version 2) | ecosystem: Host-associated > Mammals > Digestive system >...
ATCGCCGTAAGTCCGGCAAAGAGCGCGGACAAAGCCGCCATGATCAGCCACATATCTTCCCCTTATTCATTGTCATATATTCTGGTAATTCTCGTCCATCAATTATCTCTAAGATAAATCCCGATTTAGCGAAGGAAGCTTCATGTTTCCTTCACAACAGAATTATAACACAGAAGGAAGAAAAAGTCAATCAGAACGCATCAAAGTCTGCCTGTCCAGCGACCTCATGCCAGCCGTCATATTCGTCATTTTCCTTTTCGGTGAACATATCATTCACGACTCCGATCGTGAGCAGATCAAGCTCCGAGAGGGACAGCCCGATCTGCACACATCGGAGAAGGAAGAGGGGCGTTGTCATCGGGCGGTCAGTTTTTCGATGTTTTTTTTAGACTCCGCCTGCGTCTCCACGTTGAGTCCCCACAGTTCAATAAGCTGCGGCAGCACCTCATAAATGGAGAACGTGTTGAACGCTTCGAGCCATTCATCGGGATTGTCCGGGACGTTCTCCGGATCAGCGTGTTTCGCCATGATGTAGGCGATGTTCTCGAACACTTCAAGGCTCTCGATGTCGAGATTGGAGCCTTCCTCGTCACCCTCCTGCACAGAGGTCTGAAGCGCAGCGAAATCCTTGTAGATATCCCTGCGGAACTTGATGCGATAAAGGCGAGGCACAGCCGCACTCGCTTTGAACGGGACTTCGATACCGTCAACCGTGATATTCTTCTTGATAGCCATGCTGTACCTCCTTACTCAGTCGCGCTGCCGGACTTGGTCGATGTGGAACGAGTGCCGGTGCTGTTGTTGGTTGCAGCAGTCGGCATATACACAGCGTTGTACCAGTTGTCGTAGGTCGTCTGGTCAGTGCTTTCGCAGGTCTTGGACTTCACCAGACCATTCGGGAGAGCCGATGCATTGAGGGACAGCTTTTCCGTCTTGACGGATTTGCTTTCCTCTGTGGTCTCACCCTCGGTTGCAGGACGGGAAGCCGAGCAGCAGTAAAGCACATGGCGGATGTGGTTCTTGTCACCGTCGAACTCGAACATGAGTGCGAACTGCGATGTTTCCGCATCGTTGCGCTCCACCAGAACGCCCTTTGCATCAAGCTGCTCACCGAGAATTGCCGTTGCAAAGTCGGTTGTGATGAGTGCGACCTCCAGATCACCGTCGTAGCCTGCGTTGTTGTTGATGACATAATACACGCTGTTGTCAGCGTAGAAGTTCTCGTTTTCGCCGTTGGCATCGATGGAAAGCGATACTGCACCGGGCAGGCGCACAGGCGTTGCGAATGTCGGAACACCATCGTCCGACCATGCCGTGATTTTCGCCCAGTGAACCTTGTTCAGACCGAACTTCACCTTGTTTTTCTGCAGTGCCATTGTTATACCTCCATTTCGTAAAGCACCTCGTAGAGCTTCTCGCTCTCGATCCAGCTTTCAGTTTTCGTATAATAGATATTGTGCTGCGTCAGCACTTCCTCCACACGGCTTTCCGTGTCGGGCGACTTTTCATCCGTATACAGCTCCACATCAAGCTGCTTGAAGCTGTGATACATCAGGTTATCCGCGCCGAAGGTATCCTCGCCGGGTGAGAGAAAAATAACAAAGGGCGGTTTCGGAGACTCGCCCTCGGCAAAATGATGATAGGCGAACGGCATCCCAATCTCCTGCATCATTTCATTGATTTCTTCATAGGTCATGACAGTGCCTCCTCGATAAGCTGCGTGAGCATTTCCTCGCCATGCGCTTCCGCAGGCGCGATATGCGGCTTGCCGGATACACGTCCGCCGTTCCGCTTCGCATGACCTTTTTCAAGCAGGTGCGCAAGCTGGTAGCGGTCTTTCGAGTGAACGGTCATTTCAAGAGAATGGCTGTTCCCCTTCGTTTTTTTGGTCGTCCAGCTCTTGCGGTACTTGCCGCTGCGCTTCGGAGCATTGGCGGAGATTTCCTTCTTGACGGAGGTTGCTGTCTTTTTCACAGCCGCTTTCATGGCTGTATCCGCAAGGTCTGCATATTCCGTCAGACCGCGCATGATCTCCGCCACCATATCGTCAATCGAAGTCATCCTGCTCACCAGCCTTTCGTGTACCTGCCGTGATTTTCATATAGTCGAGTGATTTATAATTCGGCAGCACACCGGAAATATCATACACCAGTCCACGGAATCGCAGTTTGTGCGTCGTGGTATTGATGCGCTTGGTATCGGGTGTCTGCCGGACGGTGAACTCCAGCGATACGACTTCCTGCGTCACACCAGCCTCGGTTGTTTCCGTCGATGTCTTTACGGACACGGCAGCCCAGCAGGAGAAAACCTCCTCCCACCGGGCTTTGTGGTTGCCGATGCCGTCTATCTTCGTGCTGTGTTCCAGAAAGGTGATGCGCTGATTCAGCGTTCCGATCTCCATCAGATCACCCCTTCACGCTGCGCAAATAACAGCGCCCGGAGCGTCAGCGTCAGCTTATGGTAGTCAGCGCCGTTGCGGTTCTCATAGAGGTAAGAAACAGTATACAGCATAGCCTGCCGGGTGGTTTCCTCATTGACCGCAAGTGCCGCCTCGTCCATTCTGCCGACGTCCTGCACCAGTCGCTTGGCAGTGTCGATCAGCGAGAGGATGAGCTTGTCATCCTCTGTATGATCCACACGAAGATAGTTTTTCGTCTCAGCCAGAGTGATCATGCCTTCATCGTCAGCACCTTCACAGCCTCCGGAAGAATAAGCTTTCCGTCGACGCGCTGAGATGCAAGGAAACCGATCTGGCCGTTCATAGCAAAGAGCTCGTTCAGTCTCTTCAGGCTGCGTCCCTGACGATCTGCGATCCAGTAATAGCTGAAATCACCGAATGCAATAGCCTTCTGGCCTGCTTCAATAGTCGGTGCATATACAGATGTCACATAAGGACGGTTAAGGATCGTATCCGGGATGCCGACAGAAACGCTGGGCTGCCAGATATAGTTTCCGGTATTATCCTTGATTTTACGCAGTGCCTTCACAGTCTGCTCGTTAAGGAGCCATACGGACTTCTTGCGGTAAGGGCTCTTGACGGAATAGAAAAGTTCGATCATATCATCAAAGGTGATAGTCGCACCGTTCGATGTTGCACCGTTCTGTGCTCCGCCTGTTGCAGCAAAGATACCCGTAGGCTTACCGACACCGTCGCCGACAAGGAATGCCTCTTCCTCCTTCGCGCCGATTCTGCGTGCAAATTCCTTTGCAATATATGCAGGAAGATCGAAAACAGAATCATTGAGAAGCTCCTCGGAGATCTTGATAGCAGTACCGACCTTGTAGGCGGAGAGCGAAAGCTGACCGAATGCATCGTCGGAAAGAGTATATGCCTCTTCCTCCTCCATCCATACAGCCTCACCCTTAGATGTCACCACAGGGATCTTCCTGTCGCCGCTGGATGTCTGGATACGGGTTGCAAGCGGACGGAACACATTCTCCTCTTCAAGTGCTTCAATGAGCTTACGCTCAAACTCATCCGGCACAAGATAACCGCCCTCAGTATCCTCACCGATATGCAGTGAATTGCGGACATCGACATAGTTACGGTTACGGACGGAATTCCAGAACGCCTTTGAATACTCATCGGATGCAGTTCCCTGCTTCTGAGGCTCAGTTACATGAGCGCCGGGAGCGCCGACAATAGGCGCAGTTGTTGCTGCGGAAAGCTGCTGAGAAATCTGATCCGCACGCTGCTGACGTTCGATCTCCTTACCGAGGTCAACGATCTGCTGCTCCATTGCATCATAGGTCTTGCTGTCCTCCTCGGAGAGAAGGCCGTTTGCATTACGCTTCGAATCAAGAAAGTCGCGGGCAGTATCCCACGCCTTTGCACGCTTTTCCATGAGTTCCTGAATAGTCATATTATCATCCTCCTGTTACTTAAGCAGATTCAGCCTTTTTTCAAGCTGATCGATCGGAACACCCTTAACAGGTGTATAATGTGCGGTGAGCTTTTCCATAAGACTTTTCATTGCAGTTACTGCCGAATACGTCATTGCCTTATCATCGGTCTTACGACGCTTCAGCTTTTCCCCTTCATCGGGTTCCTCTTCTGAAGGATTATCAGGGGCATCAGTACCTGCATCATTCTTTTTCGGATCATCCTCCTCCGGTGTATCTTCATCGGGATTTTCATACTCATCCGGTTTCGGCTGCGGAGCGCTGCCCGCAAAGAGGATACCGTCCACCAGTCCGAGGGACTGCGCCTTTTTCGCATTCAGCCATGTTTCCTCGTCCATCATGCGGGCGATTTTGCTGCGGCTCAGACCGGACTTTTCCTCGTAGGCGTTGATGATGCTTTCCTTGACCTCGTCAAGCAGCTCGATTGCCTTCTGCATCGCTTCCTTATTGCCGAAAGCGACCGTCGAAGGATTGTGGATCATCAGCATTCCCGTTGGTGCGATGAGGGTTTCGTCGCCAGCCATTGCAACGACAGAAGCGGCACTTGCCGCAATGCCGTCAATCTTGACCGTGACCTTGCCCTTGTGACTGCGGAGCATCGTATAGATCTGCGATGCCGCAAATACATCTCCGCCGGGAGAATTCAGCCAGACGGTTAGATCGCCGCTGACCTTTGAAAGCTCGTTACGGAACATGGCAGGCGTGATCTCATCGCCGAACCATGTGTCTTCCGAAATCGGTCCGTTGAAGATAAGCTCGGCAGCGCCGGTGTCTTCATTGCGTACCCAGTTCCAGAACTTATTCATCTGCATTTCCTCCTTTCTCTGCGAAAGCACCTGCGTCCTCCAGCTTTGTAAAGCTGCCGTTCACCAGATACAGATTGCCGCCCTCGTCATCGGGGATGGCGTTCATATCCTCCAGCTCACGGATATCGTTGGCGGACATCCAGCCGTTCTGTCTTGCAGTCGCATAGCCCTGCATACGGCTTGCATAGTCGCCGCGCAGCAGACCTTCCACATTGAATTTAATGAAATAGCGCCCCTTTTCGGAATCCGAAAGAAGCGCTTTCTGTAGTCCCTGTTCCCAGCGTACCAGCCACGGATCAAGGGTGTATTTTACGAATTCGAGCGACAGATGCTCGATGTTGCTGAATGTTGCATGGTCGAGGTCACCGATCATGTGCAGCGGCACACGGTACAGGCGGGCAATTTCCTCAATCTGAAACTTTCGGGTTTCAAGAAACTGCGCCTCATTGTTGGGAATGGAGATGGGCGTGTATTTCATGCCTTCCTCCAGAATCGCCGTCTTGTGCGCATTGCTGCTGCCGTAAGCCCGCTGCCATGCATCACGCACACGCTCCGGATTTTTGATGACGCCCGGATGCTCCAGCACCGCAGAAGGTGCAGCGCCGTTCGCAAAGAACGATGCGCCGTATTCATCACAGGCGACAGCAAGACCGATCGCATTCTTCGCCATTGCAATGGGGCTGTATCCGACCAGACCGTCAAAGCCAAGTCCCGGAATATGCAGCACCTGTTCCATCGGCAGAACGATCTCGCCCTGCTGTTTGAAATTCGGGTTGTGTTCGTCGTATCGGCTGTAGCGGTAGATGAGCCTGCCGTGATCGTCACGGTCAACACGCACCTTATCCGGCATCAGTGGATACAGTCCGATAACGTCACCTCTGCCGTTCCGGATGATCTGCGCATAGGCGTTGCCGTAGATCAGCAGATGTGCCATCAGCGTTTCCCGGAAAACGAACGATGTCATTTCCGGATTCGGCTGGTCGTGCAGCAAAAAATACAGCGGGTGCCTCGGCACTCGCTCTTTTCCGCTGTCGGTGTATTGATAAAGGTGCAGGGGCAGTTGTGCGATCGCCTCCGACAACACTCTCACGCAGGCGTAAACTGCGATGATCTGCATTGCCGTGCGGTCGTTGACACGCTTGCCTGCGTGAGTCCGTCCAAAGAAATAACTGTAGGACGGGCTGTCGTAGCTGTCCTTCGGCTTATCCCTCGACCGGAACAGTCCGCTGAAAATGCCCATGTGCATCACTCCTCTCGTTGACTTTTTGTATGGGCTTATGATATAATAACTAATAATCTTTAAACGAAAGAAGGCATTGCATTGATCTATAATACATTTGTTTTATCCGAAAAAGAGTTATCTGACTACGAAACTACAATTCTCTTTTATGCTATTGCATATAACCTTTCACCGGTTTTTCAACTCACTGATGACGACATCATGGGTTTATCTAATATGCTCTCTATTGACAGTACTTTATTAAAGACCGCTTTGCGTGAAGATATTGAAAGCGTGGATACTATTCAAATCGGATCTTTTTGTATTGTTCTATCGGAAATAGGTTTCTTAATAAAGCGTGAATCTTCACATAGAATTATCAAACTGGAATCACATGATTATAATATCTTTTATATGCTTTTTGAGGTTTATAAATGCTACGAGAGTATAGACAATATATCTGATTCACCATCCATTGAAACTGTCAGGAGTAATTTGGAATATCTCCAAACAATTGAGCATTTCTTTGTGAGCTTGAATGCAACTATAGGAAGTTTTGAAAATCAAAAGTTGCCTGAATTTCTTTTTGAATATAAGTACTGTATGTATGATGAAATTGGCTCAAGTCAAATAGATTTAATAAAATATTTAGAGCATCTTCTAATATGCCATACCAATAACTTAGATGTCGAATTCTGTTTTACTTTATGTGAAATCATATCTTATGAATTAAAAAGCAGACTCACGACGATTAATATTGTGATCATTCTTCAAGTGATTAAGCATTCATGTGTTTTTAATCACCATATAAAGAAAATGGCTGAAGAAATGTACGATTATTTTATAGATATTTTCAGAAATACACGTATTATATCCTTAAAAATCAACAGTTTATATTTTGATGTAAATTCAGATATATCTAATCGTACCAAGCAGGATAATACTACGCGCATACAGATTCTTTATGGATTTAGCAATTATGATGATTATGAAATACGATTTGACCTTGCTCACGGTCCCGTATTATATCCGCATTTTAATAATATATCCCCCGGAAATAATACTGCTTCTATATTTACGAAAAGTCGATATGAAGAAATAATACAAAAGCACCCAGATTTCATAAATTGTTTTATTTCTTATCCAGCAGATAACGTGGAAGAAGATTTAGAACCCACGAATTTCGTCAATAGAACTGACCATGTATATGCATTAAAAGAAAGAAAGAATTGTAATTTATCTCCAGAGCAGACAGTTATTTATGACGAAATCTGTAAAAGAACTGATCATGCGCATATTTTTTCCAAGAATTATTCCGAAAAAGAGATCGAACACTTTATTTCATTGATAACTAAAATGCTGCCAAACAAATATTATCAACCAATCGATACTATACACAAGCACGCTGTGAATTGCTTTAGTTTTGATAAACTAATTGATGCAGTTGGTTCATTATGTTTAGCATATATATATAACAACATTTCAATAAAGCAAATTGACATACAAAAAATATTCAAAATAATAGGAGAGATTGCCTTTAATTACAACCTTATCCAAGCTTCTGAGATAAATAATATAAGGTCATTTTCAGAGATCAACTATATTCTTGTAAGTGCAAAAGAGCAATTTGGATTATAAAACCAACAAATCCCTCTCATCATAAATGCTGTCGCCCGTGTCGTTTCCGCAGCGGATCGCACGGTCGAGCGCCATGATCGTGGCGACCGTACCGTCGATCTTCTCGGTGGACTTCTCCTTGTCCGGCTTGATGTTTCCTGCGGGATCGCGCTTGATGAAAATGTTGTCCATATTCCAGCGGAGAACCGGATGCCCGTTGTGGGCAATCTTCTGCTCCAGCGTCAGCTTCATCAGCTCTTTGGTCGGCGGCGACATATCACGGTAGCCCTGACCGAACTGCACCAGCGTGAAGCCCAGTCCCTCAAGGTTCTGCGACATCTGCACAGCACCCCAGCGGTCGAAGGCAATCTCCCGGATATTGAACCGCGTACCCAGTTCGTCGATGAAGTTTTCAATAAAACCGTAATGCACGACGTTGCCCTCGGTGGTCATCAGAAAGCCCTGCCGCTGCCAGAGGTCATACGGCACATGGTCGCGCCGGACGCGCAGGTCAAGCGTCTCCTCCGGCAGCCAGAAGTACGGGAGAATATAATAATGGTCGTCCTCATCGGTCGGCGGAAATACCAGTACGAATGCGGTTATATCCGTCGTAGACGAGAGGTCGAGACCGCCATAACATACACGCCCTTCCAGCAGCGATTCGTCGAAATCGACCTTGCAGGCGTCCCACTTGTGCATCGGCATCCATCGGACGGTCTGCTTCACCCATTGATTCAGACGGAGCTGCCGGAAGGCGTTTTCTTCGCCGGGATTCTGCTTGGCGGATTCGCAGGCAGCCTCGACCTTGTCCATGCCGATGGTTTCACCCAGCGACGGATTCGATTTCTTCCAGACCTCCGGCGAAGTCCAGTCGGCATCATCGGGAGCGCCGTAGATGACCGGATAGAAGGTCTTGTCGATCTTGCGCCCTTCGAGAATATCCTGTGCCTTCTGGTGCTGTTCGTAGCAGATGGAATTGGTGTCCGTGCCTGCCGTCGTGATCAGAAAATACAGCGGCTGCATTCGTGCATCACCGGAACCTTTTGTCATAACGTCAAAGAGTTTTCGGTTAGGCTGGGTATGCAGCTCATCGAACACGACTCCGTGAATATTGAAGCCGTGCTTGCTATACGCCTCGGCGGAAAGTACCTGATAGAAGGAGTTGGTCGGGACGTACACGATGCGCTTCTGCGAGGTCAGGATCTTCACTCGCTTGTTCAGGGCGGGACACATCCGCACCATGTCGGCTGCGACATCAAACACGATCGCCGCCTGCTGACGGTCAGCAGCGCAGCCGTATACTTCGGCACGTTCCTCACCGTCGCCGCAGGTCAGCAGCAGGGCGACCGCAGCGGCAAGCTCAGACTTGCCGTTCTTCTTCGGGATTTCGATGTATGCGGTATTGAACTGCCGGTAGCCGTTGGGCTTCAGAACACCGAACAGGTCGCGGATGATGCGCTCCTGCCAGTCGATCAGCTCGAACGGCTTTCCCGCCCATGTACCTTTTGTATGGGCAAGGCACTCGATGAACCGGACTGCGTAATCAGCGGCGGCTTTGTCGTAATGGGAATCCTCCGCCATGAACTGCGTCGGTGTATAATCTTTCAGCTTTCGCAAGTGCCTCACCTCCATGAGAAAGGCGGCTGCCCTCCGGTAGCCGCCTTCGTGTTTTTAGTTGTATTCGTGCATCAGGATCGCCAGCGCCATCTCTGCGGCTTCGTTCTGGGGCGGAACATCCAGTCCCCGGTCGTAGTTGTAAACAACCTCGCCGTTGATCTTCAGCGTCGCCTTGCTGATCTTGCCGCCGTCGATCCCGTACTGGCTGCCCTCGTCGTAGGCTTTCACCCAGTAATGAACGACCGTGTACTTTCCGTCGCCCTTCGGAACTCCAATCGTACCTTCGTGCCACATAATGTTTTCCTCCGTTTTTCGTAGTTTCCGGTGGGCTTTGCCCTTCCGTTGTACACATATTAACTCTAAACGGCGGATATATCAAGTGTGAGTAATAACAATGATCTCTGCGGTATTTTCCGCTTGTTTGTGTACTTTACGCCCGCCCACAGGAGCCGCGTAAATGCGCTGTGTGGGGCTTGTTCTGGCATGGCATCAGTTTGTGCGGAACCGGCTGCCCGCGCACAGGGCGGCGCTGTGCCGCCCCGGTGGGGCGACCGGCTTATCTGCCGGTCATCCATTCCCATTCGCTTTCGCAGGCGGCTGCGTAGTCTTCGTCAAAAAGGGAATCGTCGTCAATCCATTCGGTTTCGTACTCGATCTCCTCGATGCCCTCGTAGGTCGTGCCGTTTGCAGCGGCGTCTTCCTGCGCAAGGCTGTCGGCGTTTTCTTCAACCCAAACCCTGAAGTCCTCTGCGTCGAGGTCGTCCTCGTTCTCGATCTCCAGTTCGTAGCCTTCCTCTTCGGTGTCGTACCAAAGGATCGTGGCGCTTTTGATCGCCTCGCGCTCGTTCCAGTCGTCTCTGCCTGCCATTGCTCTTGCCTTTGTCATTCCGTAGCTGATCATTGTTTTTTCCTCCGTGTTTCGTAGTTTCAGGGGGGCTTTGCCCTTCCGTTGTGTACATATTAACTCTGAAAGCACATAATAGCAAGCCGCTAAAACTACAGAAGATACGGGGAAAATGTGCGGCGGGTGTTGTGTATATTACACCCGCCGCTTTTCGGTTATTCCCCGAGGGAGATCGGCATCAAGGTGCTGCCGATCTGCACGAAATCGTATGCCTGCCGGAAGAACTCCGTGTACTTCTCGGTCAGCTCCTGCGGCAGGTCTGTGAAGTCATCCTCGCCCAAGCCGCAAAGGAAGAACGTACCCTTGATGACGCCGTAGCCTTTGATCGGGCGGTTCCACTTCTGCTCCGGGTGGTAGAGGGCTTCCTCCTCACACACCAGTGCAACCGGATCATCGAAGGGGTAAATCGCCTGAATGTATCCGCCTACCGTCTGCTGCAGGCTTTCAAGGTCGCCGCTGATCTCCTTTGCGTAGGGACGCTTGCCCGGTTCAACAACTAAAATGTTCATGTGAATGCTCCTTTGTGTTTATTCCGCTTCTCTTGCGGTAGTGACATATTAACTCTGAACCGAGGATATATCAAGCATTATCGGCAAAATAAATGTGACAAACATCACGGCGGAAATGCCGCTGAATTGTACATCGCACAAGAGCCGCACACTTGCGCTGTGTGGGGCGGGTTACCGAAAGGGATACCGTTTGGAGGATATCCGTCCCGCGCCACACGTTGCAACGTGGCGGCTCTGTGCGTCTTATTCTTCGCCTTCGTACTTCTCGTGGATGATGCCGAGAATTTTGTCCTGTTCCTCGCGTCCGACGCCGATGCTTTCAAGCGCTTCACGCGTTCCGCAGTCGGGGCAGATCGGGCTGTTATCCACGCGGGAAAGGGCTGGTCGGGCGGTGTACGCCTGCCCGCATTTCGGGCAGGTGCGTGGCTCTTTGTTGCGCTCTTTCATCGCTGTACCTCCTTTGCGCTGGTCTCGTAGGCAGCATCGAGGAACTTGGTGTCGAAGCCGAAGTTCCGGTAGCCTTCCTCGCAGGTGCGGATGTAGGCAAGCGACGGAATTCCGAGGCTGCGCTCCTCATGCATGATGTACACGAAGGCGGTCAGCTTCTTGGTCTTGCCGCTTGCCAGCTTCACCGGCAGGCGGACTTCCTTCTTGTAGTAGAAGGTCGGGTAGCCCTCGTAGGCATCCAGCCGCTTCTCGTCGGCTGCGGTGACCTCCCAGACCGCGATCGGAACGATGCCGTTCTTCTTCGGTTCGATGGTCAGGTACGCGCCGGTCTTGCTGCCCTTGTAAAGCAACTCGTAGTCGGGAATCACCGTGATGCCGATGGCCAAGTGTTTGGAATACTTCATCGGCGTTGACAGAACCATTGATGGATGGGAAGGCTTAATGGCTGCGCAGGAATGTATTCCTACAAATGAAGATAAGGATCGATTCGGTGCGGATTATCGTGTACTGAACCGAGTATGGAACTCGCTTTCACCTGATCCGTTCCTCGCATCTTATAAATTTGACTATCAGTGGCTTACTCGTGTATATGAGTCGGTAAAGCCAACAACAGACATCGGTGGCCTTGTATGGGCAGCTCTTGGTGCCAAAACAATGGAATTGGTTCATGAAAATCTTATTGTTGGCGATGTACATGAAGATGAGGAGATTTTGGAACTTGATGCAGAGCTGATTGATGAGTATATTGAAAAGCAGAAAGACATTAAGAAAACAACCATGAAGGTTGAGATCGACCTTGTTGCCCGCATCCAAGCACATAGCAAAGATGCCTAACCCAAATATTCTTAAAGATATTGGTGCTGATAAAATTGTAGATGGTGATTTAGAACTCAACGTAGTTAGAATGATCGAAGTTATCAATATGCGTATTGAGTATTTGTATGATAGAGATCATACAATAGGGCATGCTTACTTTACTAGCCTTAGGGGTAACGAAGCAACTATTCATAAACTTGCAAGCATATTCAAGAAGTCGATTATTCCACTATTACAGGAATACTTCTATGAAGACTATAGTAAAATAAGGATGATCCTCGGAGATAACGGAAAAGATAATCCAAATCATATGTTTATCCGCGAAATAAAGAGTGAACCAAACAATGATTTCAGAGGAAACACATCTGATTTAGATATACCAGAATACTACTATCAAATCAATGACAAAGCCTTTGATAACATCATGAGTTATATAGAGATAATAGGTAAGAAAAGCGGTGATTAAATGAAACATCCCGTGGAGCTAAGAGAGTTTGATACCATAATTGGTAATCCAAATTATAAAGAGCAATATGGAGATAGATGTCTTGATGAGGACTCTTTTGCAAAGCTGATAGAGTTTATCCATGCATTCGATTCTGATGATTCAGAATCTGATGTTTTAGATTTTATCAAGATTGGGTACAGGAGGAATCTAGGAGAGACAATAACCTTTAAGAACTATGTTGGCCTCATACAGATGAAGAATAATTGCCAGATTCAAATATTGCCTAAGATAGAATTTCTAAATGGAGAGACAGATGAAACTAAGAAAGTATTTATGAAGATGCTTCGATGCATGAAAGATTTTCCTAGTAAAGTCTTTACAAATGCAAATCTTAAAATAGATCGAATGAATTTATACGAGGTCTTCATAAATATGTACATACAACAGGTTTGGACTCTTGTTAAGCATGGTATAAAATCCTCTTATATAGAACAAGAAGATAACATAACTGTTTATAAGGGAAGGCTTATGGTTAATGAGCATATCAAGACGAACCTCGCTCATAAGGAACGGTTTTACATGGCGTTTGATGAATACCTAGTAAACAGGCCGGAGAACCGGTTAGTAAAATCAACGCTTCTAAAGCTGCTGAGTATAAGCAACAGTGCGGAAAATGTCAAAGAAATAAGGCAGCTCCTGATGTCTTTTGAACTAGTCGAGCCTTCAATGAACTATGATAAAGATTTTGCCAAGGTAGTCATTGATCGTAATACTAAAGATTATGAAATATTAATGAAATGGTCGAAGGTATTCTTAAAAGATAAGAGTTTTACATCCTTTTCCGGAACAGAGAACGCAAGGGCCTTACTGTTTCCTATGGAAAAAGTATTTGAGGCATATGTTACTCAAAACATGAAGAAAATATTCAATAGAGAAAAATGGGTTGTTTCTGCACAGGACAGAGGTCATTACCTATTCAACACATTGAACGGTGATAAGCATCTGGTCAACCCTGAAACTAATCGGATAGTGTCAACTATCCCCCTTAAAACTGTCGAAATGGCGCCAGAGATGACACAAGCTATAACGAACTTCTCAATGCAGATGCAAGTTGCTCAGATTGCAGAGCAGATACAATCTGTTCAACTTGCCGTAGAAGAAGTCAGAACTGGGCAAGAACATGATCGTCTCGCAACTGCCTATAGTTGTCAGCAACGCCTTCTTCAAGCAATAGCGATTAGAAATCCCCAACTTAAAGCAATGGCACTATTGCAGTTAGTTGCATCTATTGAAGATAGCAGAAATCTATTGATGCTAAGTCAAAAGAGTAATGTCAAATTTATTAAAGACCAACCTCAAAAAACATTTATGAAGATGATTTCTGGAGCTTCACCAGATCAAATAGATACAAGAATGAACGAAATACGCGAAAGCTTATGTGCTGTAAACATGGTATCGTTTGTTGCAGCCTTAGCGTATCAGGAACTAGGTGAACCTGAAGCTGCAAAGAAAAGTCTTGCTTATTTCGTGCAATTCATCGATGACACTTATACGAAAGATCCAGATTTAATTCAAAGATTGAACATGATTGACAAATCTACCGAATATTTCTGGACAAAGAAGCTGTCTGAAATCAACAATAACATAAAATCACTTCCCGACCTACTGGATGAACCGTTATTAGAAGCTAAAACATATACAGAGGAGGAAGATAAATGAGCAGTTCAAAAGATAACAAAGTATGCAAAAACAAAAAATGCCAGAAAATACTGCCTGCTGGTTACAAATATAAGTATTGCGAAGCATGCAGGACCCAGCATGCATATACCGCAAAAAAGGTTATAAAAGGTGTAGGTTCAGGAGCAGCAAGTCTTGTAGTTTTAATTGTTACACGTGGAAAGATTAAACCCGGTAAATAGTAAACGTTTTCACATAAAACAATAACGTCCGAGGAAGTATAAACATGGATACACAGATGATCATAAGTAAAGTCAATTCATTTCTTCATGAGGCTACTTTAAGTCTCGTAAAATGGCTAAACAATATATTACCCAAAGTATCAGACGACTGGTGGAATGCATGCGTAATTCCCAGCTTAAGCTATACTCAAAGACAGATTGCAGAAGCAAAAAAGTACAGTAGGCTTTCCGATTTTGACCTCTCTTCCCTGCTGCGTATAACAAACAAATCATGGTATGATATGAGAACTATAGCTTTTCTCCCCTCAAGAGAAAGAGAAGTAGTTCGGAACATGATATTCGTACGTAATAACTGGGCACATTGCAGCGCTGAACTTCCCGGAAAAGACACAATAATAAGTGATTTGAATACAATCAATTCATTTCTGATTCAGATCGAAGGTAATCCGTCAACCTGCAAAGAAATACTTGATTTTATTTCTTTTATTGAATCACCAGATAGCATTCCCACTATAAATAACTATAACTTATCTCCCGATGTTCATGCAGAAAAGTTATCAGACAAATCATCAACAGGAAGAATAACTGTAAACAGCATGGTGTATCTTGTTGCTGTACCTGATATTAAGGGAATTGTTGTATCAATTAAAGAGCTTGACACTGTAACCAAGTACGATGTATTTGTAAATAACTCAATTCAAAGCTATTATACAGGGCAGATCGAACTTGTTCAGGATTCTGTAGAGTACAACTGGGTTAGTATCGATGAAGTCCGTAATTATATGACAGCATATCAGATTAACAACCCTTCTTCTCAGAATCTGTATTCCCTTAATTCAGCAAGAATCGATTTTGTACCATATCAGTTCAGACCAGCGCTAAAAATGATACATTCAGATGAACCCAGAATCCTTATAGCGGACAGCGTTGGTGTAGGAAAAACTATTGAGGCAGGTCTTATCATAAAAGAACTTGAAGCAAGAAACGAATTGGAGCGTGTCATTATCATTTGTCCAAGACCGCTCGTAGCTGAAAGAAAATGGGAACTTGAGATGAAAAGGTTTGATGAGGAATTTATCCCTATAGATGGTTCAACATTACGTCAGATTATTTCAGATACAGACCGAGATGGCGAGTGGCCAATACGCTATAACAAACTTATTATTCCCTATTCTATCATGGATTCAAAGATATATAACGGTGAGCATTCAAAAAGAACAAGATGCTTCGGATTATCAGAGCTTGACCCAGAGCCGCACTTTGATCTTGTTATAGTGGATGAGGCTCATCACATCAGGAACGGTAGTATGGATAAAGAAAAGGCATTTGCTTATAAATGCACAAAATACTTCTGTGATCACGCTGATGCGGTAGTAATGCTAACTGCAACACCACTTCAGACCGGAAATAGTGACTTGTTTACTATACTTAATGTTCTTAGACCTGATGTCATAATAGACCAGAAGACTTTTGAAGTAATGTCCCGCCCCAATGCTTACATCTCAAAAGCTGCACGAACAATACGTAAAGCAGAAGAAGGTTGGGAGCAGGAAGCCATCTCCTACCTACGAGATTTACAAAAGACTCAATGGGGAGACAACGTAATAGCTGAAAATCCTTTATATGATGATATATTGATTCGACTTGAAAAAGATGATATCTCTCGTGAAGAAAGAGTAAAACTCATTTCTGACATAGAATCTTTACATAGCTTCAGCACTATGCTTAATCGTACAAGAAGACGCGATATACAGGATTTCTGCGTAAGAAGATCACATACTGTTTCAATTGAGTTTACCGATTATCAACGTCGCCTTCATGATGAACTCATCAGCTTTGAAAGGTCAGCTCTATCTATGTTGCATGATTCACGTTCTGTCCCTTTCATGATGAGTACTATCAGAAGACAAGCTGCAAGCTGTATTTTTGGACTTGCACCATATCTTCGTGATATCGTTTCAAGAAGAATCCAGCAAATGAATGACGATCCGGAAATAGAATACTCTGCATTTGATATCGAAGGTTATTCATGTGATGCAATTTCATCGCTTGCACAAGACCTTTTAGATATGGCGGATAATCTTCCTTCCGATGATCCGAAATTTGACGAGACATTGAAAGTCATTATGAAAAAACAGCAGCTTCAGAACAATAAGATAATGATATTCAGTACATTTCGGTATACTTTATTCTATCTCAGAAAACGACTTTCTGCGCTAGAAATACGTGTAGGACAGATTGATGGAAGTGTAAGAGATGCCGAAAGATATACTTTAAAGGAAAGATTTGAGCTTCCAAAGGATAATCCTGATGCATTAGATATTATGCTATTCACAGAAGTTGGTTCAGAGGGCCTCGATTATCAGTTCTGCGATATGATGATTAACTATGACCTGCCATGGAATCCTATGAGAATTGAGCAAAGAATAGGACGAATTGACAGACGCGGCCAGCAAAGTGAAGCAGTAAATATATATAATATCATAACTGAAGATACTGTTGACGCAGACATCTATTATCGCTGCTTATCAAGAATCGGTGTATTTGAACAGAGTATAGGTGATTGCGAGGAAATCCTCGGAGAAATTGCTGAAGCAATAGAGGATATTGTGTTAGATTCATCTTTAACTGAAGCGGAAAGAAAAGCAAAAATAGAGCAGATGGCAGACAATGAAGTCAGAAAAGTTCAGGAATTATCACGACTGGAAGAATCCGAAAAGGAACTGTTTGGTTTTGATTTAACTGAATTCACTACATCACAGGAAATCAGACAGGCTGAAAATCCCTGGCTTTCTCAGCATTTCTTGCAAAACCTTATCGAAAACTATATTAACAAACGAGTTGGAGTAGGGACATATATTATTGGCGAGTCTCCCATGAAAAATCTCCGTCTTAACGCAACAGCAAGAGACATACTCCGTGACGATTTAAGAAAACTACCCGGTCCAAGGAATGCACTTAGGCGATCCTGGGAGAATTATCTGAACGGAAAGAAACCCAACCATTCTTTGACATTCGATTCTGATGCCGCAATGAATGACAGAGATAGTTTCTTTATTACTTCAATGCATCCACTTGCAAAGCAGGCAGCAGAATTCTTTAAAGATAACAAGACTTCATTTCTCCGTCTCAGATATTTCACATCCGAAATTCCTGCCGGTGATTACACATTCTCAGTATATGCATGGAAGTATCTTGGTTTCAATACACACACCAGAATTATCACAATATGTAATAATGAAATCATTTCCAGCGAACTTCCTTATATTTTCGAAGAATCTGTCGGAATAGATGGTAGCGCTTCTGGTAATTATGATTGGACAGACCTTGAAAACCTTCATGTTCAGAAATGGATTAACGCTCAGGAAAAGCATAAACGAGATATACAAACAACTCTGTCATTCCGATTAGAAAGTCTTGCGAACAACTATCGTAACAGGATACGTTCTTATGAGCAGCAAATCAGAGACGCTGTTGATGATAACATAAGAAGAATGCGTCAGGGCGAACTTGAGAATACACAGGAAGAGTATGAGCGAAGAATTGAAAAAATTAAAGAAACGGCTGCACACGCTGAAATCTACACATCACTCATGGTGAATGGAGTAATTACTATTGTGGAGGGCTAAGTATGGGTAAACTTCAACAGCTCAGACAGCAATATGAAAATATGGATTTTCGCGATCTTACTTCAAGACATCTTGAAGAGTTAAGTAGCGGATTAAAAGAGGTAAAGCCAGAAGAAATCAAATCCTCAAATGACGGAAAGGCCTATGTAGATTTATTAAGAAAATTCAGAGAAGCAGTTGCGGAGAACGATAAATTTCACGGACAAAACTACCCTAAACTGCTTAATTCCCTATTATCGGTTGGTGAAGATGGATTATACTCCAATAATCTGAGGTTTATCTTTGAACTTATTCAAAACGTCGATGATTGTGACTATTTAAGTAATAATGATCGAATACTTGATATGCACTTCGATTTCAACCATAATGTTATTAAACTTACCTACAATGAAGTTGGTTTCACACCATTCAATGTATTTGCTATTACAGGTATTGCTGAAGCAGCAAAGAATGTCAGCTCTTCAAAGAACCAGATCGGCGAAAAAGGAATCGGTTTTAAATCAGTATTCGGAGTGGCTGATAAGGTTCTGATAAGAAGCGGTTGGTTCTCCTTTGAACTATATAAAGACAAATTCACCATTCCAGTCTCTGCATATATAACAGAAGAGTATATAACCGGCACACAAATGGAGCTCTATGTTCCAGGAAAAGTTGAAAAAATTTATAGGGAGATAAATAATCAGTATTGTAACAAGGAAGCTTTATTCAGTAAGAATCCTCTACTCTTCCTGAACAAACTTACATCATTAAAAATGTATTTTGATGTATGGAGGCGAATGGAGTTCCATGTTTCCCGCTCCACATCTGCGTGTAATGATAAAATAAAGATTGAAAGAAATGTAGAAATATCGATAGATCTGCATAATGCTGAAAACTGTACTGAAAAAATAAATACCAATATGATAAAGTGTACCCGCTACACCTACCCTGTTGTATTCAGTAAAAATGCATGTAAATCTCGTTATGGAGAGAACACAAAGGTCGGTGACCCGCACGGAAAGGAAATGTCTCTGATAGTAGTAATTCCCAACCCGGAATATATTTCAGAAGTGGGTTCAGGAGCCCTTTATTCATTCCTTCCAACTCAGCTGAAGTTTACAGTCCCGATTGTTTGTCATGTTCCATTCAAACTTGATGCCTCAAGAGAGTTTGTCGACCCGCAAAACAATAATACATGGTTCAAAGAAGCCTGCAACTACTTTTCAGAATTATTAGATTTTCTATATCAGGACTGGAAAACTGTTGTCAGAGAAAACATCACCTTGTATCTTCCTGGAATAAAGGATAGTATATTTGCAAAGAATAATGGAAAAGAGCAATGCTTAAGTGAACAAAAGAATTTCTCATCAAGACATTTCCTGACTCTACCATTGTTTTATACTAATGATAATGACTATCATCCTGCTGAAACAATATTCTGCTTTGATCAGGATGAACGCCTTTCTAATCCACAGAAAGTTTATGAAATAATGGAATATCAATCACCTTTGTTTATTCCAAAATCATCAATAACACAATTTCAGTTCAAAACAGAATGTAATATCAATCTAAAACTATTCAGAAAAGCGCTTTCTAATGAATCAAAAACTTCAGAAGCACTTAATTATCTTGATTCTGTTGGCTTCGAGTATAACGAAAGTCTTTTATCTGATCAGGAATCTCTTATCCTCACTAAGGAGCAGATTGAAATAATCTTCAGACATCATGCTCTATCGTCAGTTCTTAAAACTCTGGCCTGTAAAAGTATTCAGCACAACAAGCGGCTCAAAATTTCAATTATTGACGCTACAGAGTACAATCTTTCAGAAGTTATGTTTGAAGGCTTTGATCTGAGTGATACTCCGGATAGAGTAGCAATGTATATGAGATACTGCGACGAAAACAGTTTCTGTCTTAACATAGGTAAAGACGAATTTTTTCCATGCTTTAACGGTATAGTGCTTTCGGAACAGAACATGGTTTCGTCATTTGCTGCATTCTGTTACAATATAGACTCAAATGCTAATTTTGCTATTCGTATAAAGCTAAGAGAAGCATCTAAAAACCTAAATCATATTGTAAAGAATGAAACAGGCACACCTTCAGAATATTTGAAAGCTCTTCGCGAGAACAGACTATTAGTTAAAGATACGCTTGGTGACACAGGCTATAAGAATTATATCGACCTTATTCTGAATTCAGGAACCGACAAGGGCAGATTTATTCAGGAAATACTCCAGAACGCTGATGATTGTATATATGCACCCGATATTCAACCACATTTTTTATTGAAGCAGAATGGTAATTTAATCATAACAGAATATAATGAAGTTGGATTCAATCGTGCTAACATACGATCAATTACGGCTATCGGTGAATCGACAAAGAATAATATTGTCAATGGACAGTTCGGTACAATCGGAGAAAAAGGCGTCGGTTTTAAAACTATTTTTGCAGTTGCTTCCAAAGTTAACATTCGCAGCGGAGAATATGCATTTTCCTTAACCGATCATGAACCTACAATACCCCGACCTATAAAATCAGCATGTGAACCCACGGTTGAAGGAACTCGTATGGAAGTGTTTCTTAAGGAAACCGATTCAATACCTACATATAATGATAAAACGATACTTGAATTATGTATTTGTCTTAGAAAACTCCGCCACATTCAGATAGAGAACCACGTGGTGAAGATTGAGGATACTAACGATCATAGAATTGTGACTATCGACAAGAAAAAACACGTCTTCAAACGCTTCACACACACCTTTACAGTTACAAATGAAGAAGCCTTGAATGAACGGCGTAACGGTAGTCGTATCATTTCTTCAGAACAGGATATTATTTGCTTTGTCCCAGAGAAAGGCACAAACGCAGATTATCCACTTTATAATGGACTTCCCACAAAACACCGAATAAAAATACCGTTGGTAATCGATGCACCATTTGCCCTGACTACATCACGTGAGGAAATCGAAACTGATAGTTCCAGATGGAATAACATTGTCAGAGAGGAGATGTATACAGCAATTCTTGAAGTAATTGATTCACTAAAGAATGAAGAACGTGCTAAAATATTCCGATTCATTCGCTTTGTACATCGTATGCAGGGACTCGCACATGTTTATGTAAATGATATATCTGATTGTCCATTTATAACGGAGTATAATTATCTGGATATTGTTAGAAAGCAAAGGCTTCTGCCTACATTCAATAACAACATATTTGCCGTTCCATACGATAATACTGCGTTTCGATTTCCGGAAGCAGCAAATTATCTCTTTAGTAATAACGATCCTTCAGAGTATGCTGGTATTCCGCCCGAATCGATTATAGATGCTAGTTCATCAGATTCAGAAGTAACTTTAAACGCTCTTGGATGTGAAGCAGCATCTTTTGAAAGGGTATTCCCTATAATCAAAGAACACGCTGAAAAATACATTAAAGATGAATCTTTTCGTAACAAGCTTTATGAATTTCTTCAGTGTACACCTAATGAATACCACCATTTAGTGAAGCAGCTAGCTATTATTCCGGTCTATGGCAAATCATATAGAAGCATTAAATATATAGCTTGGAAAGATGATAGTATCTTCGTTAAAAGCGGTTCTACGGTTTCTACCTCAGATTACTACGTTCTTAATGAGCAATTACTTCCTAAAAGCATGTGCGAAAAAATACTAGGTGTTAATATCAACGACATGAATAAGGAAACAGAAAAGAATCGTTATAACTCTTCATTAAAGAGAATCATTCAGGAAACTGAAGACGATGAGTTGTATTACTACTTATTAACAGAATTCAATAATAAAACTCTTCGCAGAAATGAATCATTTGATATTTTATATGCACTGAGAGAATATCTTCCTTTAAAAAATGAACTCGGGGAGATTTCAACATCATCGCTGTTCCTTTGCAATCAGCCTGTAGGTTATTTCCCTGTTCAAATGATCCAGTCGATGATCGTTAATAAAGAATGTTCTGATTTCGCTCAATTTATTCGTTGCGAAGAGCTAAGTAACATCCATTATGAAGATATAGAATACGATGATGTTTTAACAGCTGATGATGTCGAGATTCTCCAGGATGACTATTTTATCAATTCTGAAGAGATACTTCGAGGCTTCTACAAAGACGGTCTATTACCTCAGGAATTAATAGACGAATATGGGTTAGATTTTCTGACAATAGGACGTCAAAATGTAAATGATGAGGGATACGAGTTCCCTGAAGTTCCAATAGGCAATAGACTTATGATAAGAAATCATGTAAAAAAGCAATGGGCAAATCCTATAAAAGTGGTAGCCAGAATCGAGAACCGAACTGTCTACAAAGGAGAAAACCCCGACGGATCAGTATTTGACCTTGGTTATGAAGACGCTCGCAAAGGAGCATTGCTTATATATACTCCTGAAGGCGCAACAGAACGGTGTTTCTGCCAGATGTGCCATAGTGTTAAACCATATAAACTTATTGAAGTCAACAATCTTGAACTCAAGCCGGATTACTATTTCCGACAACTAAGAGTTTCTCTATGTCTTGAATGCAGCAAAAAATTTGAAATGCTAAGAAATAATGTAAGAGTTAGAAAGACATTTATTGAAGCAATTATGAAAACTCAAATATATCAGGATCAAGGCGCAGTTGATATACCTATTGGTGACGAAGAAGTTATAACATTCACGGCTAAACATCTAGCTGAAATCCAGGAGATTTTCTACGCTAAAGGAGTATAAGTTTCTTTATACATTTTCTATATGCTAATACGATTTCAGTCATATTCTACCTATTATCTAACATGCTTCACATTTTTACATAATAAATTCAATGAAGAGAGCTTCAGATCTGGCTGTTTTTATGATGTGTTATACTGATAGAACGATCGTCAAACGCCCAAAAATCTGGTAGAATATAAATGATAAAACAGGAGGGAAAAAATGTCTGAATACTTTTCTATCTTCCATTCAAATCTTGAAAGAGTTGATAGTTTGTGCAGTATCTATACAAAGCTAAAAAATGATGGCTTTTCAGATTCAACAGGATATAAATTAACCGATATGCTGCGAGCAGCTACAGTATTACTACATTCTTCATTTGAGGAATATTTTAGAAGTATTTTAACACAATGGTTGTCTCTCAGAGGTAATGAAAGCACCTTGAAAGATATTTGTTTACCATCAGATGTTGGCAAACATTCTCAGAAATATTCACTTTATTCTCTGTTAGAATATAAAGGTAAAACAGTTGATGATATATTTGTTGAATCAGTCCATGCATATATGAGTAGAACAACCTTTAATAGTTATTCTGAAATATGTACATGGGCAGCTAAGATTCGTCTTGATTTGGGTGAAATCAGTAATTCAGAAAATAAATACTATGAAGATATTGACAAAGCTGTTAGCAGGCGTCACAAAATAGTACATGAAGCTGATACTTCTCGTAATGATGAAAAACAAACCAGCAGAATCTCCGGAATAACCCCTGGCATGGTTTCTCAATGGAAAGAAGCTTATGAAAAGTTAGTTAAGGTTATTGATACACAGGTAGATTCTTGGACATAACAAAACACTTAACATGCATCAAATGCACTTCTCTTTATTTCGGGAAATTGTTGTATAATAAGACTTTAGAAAATACGTAAAGTATCTGTAAACCTTCGGATTTCATGTGAGCAATCAGGTTTTCGCTGATAATTCGTGGTATATCTGCAATGCACACGTCAGAGCAAACCATAACGACCTACAAAACAATGTTCATTCCACAGCGGAATTCTTGGAATTGTTTATGGAAAATCTGCTGACTGGCGCAAATCATGAACTGAAAAACAGGTATATGCACATAGATTATTCAGAAACATCCCAAAGTGCAAATCCAGAGATTTCAAAGTGCAAAAATTGCACTTTGAAAGAATTTGCGATTCTTCGTGAGATTTCCAATAATCCTTCTATTACACAGAAAGCACTGGCTGAAGCAATCGGTAAATCCGAGCAAACAGTGAAAACCAGAACAGTAGAGTTGTAAGCAAAAGGATTACTTCACCGCAAAAATGGAAAGAGAAATGATCAGTGGGAGATGCTGGTTGATGTGCATGTCATTCGACTATCACCACAAAACATACTTTGCAAGATTCTATGATCATTAATACTCGAATGGGAATTACGGAACATCTCAGCTATATTCAGAGCCATTCATAAGCAAAGTATTTAAATCGAGATAGTCGAGGCAAAAACTTAATTCACACTCTCGTTTAGCTGTCAATATAAAAGCTATTTTGCTTATTGCCCCGCGAGTACAACAATGCTGGCATTTTTTCACGCCAAATAAAAACAACCTATCTACCCACTCACGGTACCACTATCCCCTACCCCGACAATGTTGTATATTAATAATTATCATATCAAACGTATCGACGCACGTTGAGTGCGTGGTTCTGATGTCAAGGAATGAAAGCTGAAAAACCCGATTTTACGGCGGTTTTCGGCTATACAGTTAAACTGCACACTCAACCCCGGTATGGTTTTTGCTGTATTCGGAAAGACATCTACGCACTAAAAACGGCTGACAACATTTCTGCACACTGAGGTT
>Ga0310691_10002490_pt1 | contig 24394 bp, 25 predicted proteins | sample 176DNAGHGlowgp2_FD_203887 | JGI IMG/M metagenome (GOLD analysis project Ga0310691, IMG submission 203887) | Sheep rumen microbial communities from Palmerston North, Manawatu-Wanganui, New Zealand - 1766 DNA GHGlow gp2 (v2) (version 2) | ecosystem: Host-associated > Mammals > Digestive system >...
ACATCGGATGCGGTGGTGGTCGCCGTCAATTCATCACCTGCAACGGGCACTGTTTCACCGATAGGATCGCCGCCTTTTTTAATTACGGGCTTGGTCGTATTGTCAAGCGCTACATAGTTGTTGCCGATTGTTACCTCCGTTGCCGCGCCGTGAGGAGCGCTGCCCGTCGCCTTGACGCGTACCTGATATGTGCCCGGGTTGAGCCCCGTTATCGTCGTGTCTGTGACATCAGTCCAGTTGGTGCCGTCGGCAGAATATTCCATGGCGCTATCCACACCCGTTATCGTACCGTCCGCCGAGCTTCCGTTCGTTGCGTTGGTCGAGTTAATACCTGTTGGTGCATTCGGACGGGCAGGTAATGTTACTTCGAGCCATTCTCCCGCCTTCGTGTCGTCCATTTCTTTCGCGCGGATATAGACCTTGCCGGTGCCATTGAGTGCATCCACCAGCGAGCCGTTTGTGATTACTCCGCTGTCGTTTTGTGAGGTGGAAACCTCATAATCATTGCCGACTGTGTAAGTCTCAGCTTCGTAGTCCGGAACAAATCCGGCTGTTTCCGCATCCGCAGGAGCGGCAGGGCCGTCCTTCTTCTCGACCGCTTCCGTCACGTCGGATGTCTGTGTAGGTCTCTCGTCTGTGTCGTAGTCCGTTCCGTCTTCCTTCTTCGTCTGTGTGACCTTGACCGTGATGGCCTTGCCCACGTCGTCTGCGGTCAACGTATAGGTGTCCCCTGTTGCTCCGCTGATAGCATCTTCGCCCCGATACCACTGATAAACAACATCGGATGCGGTGGTGGTCGCCGTCAATTCATCACCTGCAACGGGCACTGTTTCACCGATAGGATCGCCGCCTTTTTTAATTACGGGCTTGGTCGTATTGTCAAGCGCTACATAGTTGTTGCCGACCGTTACCTCCGTTGCCGCGCCGTGAGGAGCGCTGCCCGTCGCCTTGACGCGAACAGAGTAAGTGCCCGGGTTGAGCCCCGTTATCGTCGTGTCTGTGACATCAGTCCAGTTGGTGCCGTCGGCAGAATATTCCATGGCGCTATCCACACCCGTTATCGTACCGTCCGCCGAGCTTCCGTATGTCGCATTGGTCGAGCCCAGATTCTCCGGCGCAGCCGGACGGGATGCCAATGTCACCGCTACCCAGCTTCCGGCGGCAGTATTATCGGTCTCCGCAATGCGGACGTGGATCGTCGGTGTCCCTGTGCCATTGAGAACAGCCGTCAGGCTGACAGGAGACGTCGTTGCTGCATTCGTTCCGTCGGTAGAAATTTCATAACCGTCGCTATACGTCGCCGTTTCGTCAGGATAGTTGACAGTGATCTGCGCTGCAGCATCGGTGCTGGTCAGTTCCGCAGCGTCAGCCTTCTCAATTGTCACTGTTTCAGAACCGGTGACCTCATTATAGTTGTTACCCGCTGTGATTTGATAGTAAACAGTCAACGGGCTTTCGCTGACATCAGTGATCACAGGACTCTGAGTTAAATTATATTCTCCTGAATCTGTTGATCTATACTTGATTGTGGCCCCGCTGGCGGGTTTGGTTACATCCACGGTAATGCCATGTTGCTGACCATCGTATTTACCGCTCCAGCCCAGGGCATTAACCGTCATATCGGCTTTTGCCACGTTTAAGGTATATGATACAGTTTTTGTTGCATAAGTATATGTTGAACTGTCCGTTACAGTTGCTGAAATCGTTGTAGACCCAGCGTCCCCAATGGTAACCAAACCATTTTCGTCAACACCTGCAACGCCTTCCTGGCTTGAAGCATATGTTACCGCTCCATCACCGGTTTTCGTCAATGGATTGGTGAACGCTTCATCACCAAAGGTTTTATCTACCGTTGTTGTGCCGTAACTGATACTGCCCGCCTGTTTATTGACTGTAACACTGCAAGTCGCTTTGGCAGCGCTTGTCCCGACTGCCGCTGTTGCGGTGATTGTTGCCGTACCGGTGCCAACCGCGGTAACCAGGCCATCTTGATCTACTGTGGCAACGCCTGTATTGCTGCTCGACCAGATGATAGACTTATCTATGGCATTATCAGGCGCCGCGGTCGCCGTCAGCTGCACTGTATTCGTATCACTGCCAACAGTAAATTCAGCGGATGTCTGATTGAGGGTAACGCTCTCGACAAGAACCCCCGGGAGCACTACCTTTTTATAATAAGAGCTGCCTGAATAGTTCAGTTGTTGATCAGTGCCGGGTTGAATAACCGCTACGCCTTGGGTTCCGTCAGAATCAGTCCATCCGATAGCGGGATCCGCATTCGTTAAGTAGTGGTATATGGCTGCCTGTGAACCACCCTGAGCTTCAACTTTACAGCCAGATCCAATTGATATCTTGTTGAAGGGGGGAGTCGAGATACCATGGTTTTTCCCCGAGGCGGTAATATTTGTCTTGTTGCCGGAAATAGATATGTTCGAACCATTTATGCCCGTATTACCGGATGTTGCAGTAACAGTTGCATTGGTGATGGTTAATGCACTGCTCGCGGATATACAGGTATGAACAGCAGCGGCCGTCACCTTCGCGTTTTTGATCGTGAGATTATATTGTGCCTGGATGCCTTTGTATGTATAACTATAATTAGTGTCTGTTGCCGTAGCATTCACGATGCCACCATTGATAGTCAGGTCGCCATAGGTCCAGATAGCGGCGACATTTTTACCACTAACATTATTTTGGCAACTACTATTTGTAACCGTCAGTTTACCGGTGCCATTCGTCTGTCCATAGATATTAAGATTATGTCCGCTTGTGCTCGTATTTGAACCGGTTCTGATATAACCATTGGGAAGACTCAGTTCACAACCGTCGCAAAGAATAAGGTTTATATCGCCAGTAGTAGTTGAGGTAGTAATATTGCCAGTTATCGTCACATTACTGTTCACCACATACCAGCCCGGGTTCCAGGTTACACTACCACTGCTGGTGACCTCGGTGTATTCGGTGCAGTTCCCGGTCGTACCATCAGCCTTCTTGTATTGGACGCCTGCAGCAGCATACGCCGTCAGGCTCATCCCCGGCAGCAGCCCCAGCATCAGCGCGAGGCTGAGCAGGATGCCTAAAAACCGTTTACTTCTGTGTTTCATTGTGTGTTCTCCTCCTATTCTACGCCGCACGCGGCGACATGGTATATATGGTTGTGTGTTGCTGCGCCGGGTAGCGCAAAAAACCGCCGAACCTGACAGGGTATACTAACCCCGTCAAATCCGACGGTTATCCATCACGAATGTAGTATTCAGTTTCAAGCGCCTCGCAATCGCAAGACGTAAAAAGGGCGCAGTTAGCCCATGCTCTGCTCTGCTCTGCTCTGCTCTGCTCTGCTCTGCTCTGCTCTGCTCTGCTCTGCTCTAAGGAGCGTAGTTCTATTCCGCATGGCTGTCAAGTCCCTTTCCGTCAAAAATCTGAGAAGAACCGAAGTTCCCATCTCATGTATCGGCCTGCCAGCGCGGATTCTTAACCCCTGCACGTGAGCATAAAGATACGTCTATATTATAGCAAAACCCGGGGCTGATTTCAACGTAAATTTCGATGAATTTTCGCGAACAACAAATAGGCGAGAACCATCGCCTCGCCTGCAAAGAGTGTATCACAGCTGGAGTATGGGTGCAAGTACGGATTGCTCATGTGACCACCCTCATAAAAAATCGGGCAACTACATCACCATTTTCACAGTGATATGCTGCCCTGTGTTCCCGCTCAAATCTCGACCTCCACGGTCACGCCAGCCTTGAAGACCACTTCGTAGCCGTCATCCTTCACGACCACCCTGTCCAGGTAGCGAATGACTAGGTCGTTGTTGAAAGCCTCCATCCGCCCGTTTTCATCCAGCACTCCCTCCGGCACCGTGTACCTCGTGCGATTGAAGAAGTCATCGTAGTCACGGCAGGCTCCGGTCTCTTCTGCATTCTCGTTCTCTGCCTCCCTGCTCATCCACTCCGGCAGGCTGTTCTTGACCATCTCGTCTACCAGCTCCAGCAGGAGCCTGATCTGTACTTCACGATTCGCCTGCTCCGCCCGCTCGGCGTAGAGCCCGTCTTTGCGTCTCCTGATCTCGACGATCTGGCTTCTCAGGAATGCCGCTTCGTCCATCTCGCGGGTGATCACCTGTGCGCTGCCAACCTCGTCAACCACCGTGGTGTTCATCGGCTCCTCATCCTCCGGCACCTGGCTTGCCAGCACCTCCAGCCGCTCCTCCAGCCTGTCCTGCTGTCCGTCCAGCGTCTTCAGCAGGGCATCAATCCTGCCAATCTCACCCGTGAGCAGCCGCTCCCGCTGCACCACCAGTTCCTCGCGCCTTGAAGGCAGCGTGTTGAACGCCATCACCACTGCCCTCTGCGCCTCGGTCTCTCGGACGATGCGGCATTCGCACCGCGTCGGGACATCCTCGTGGAAATCCGTCTTCTTCACCAGCGCACTCTGCCTGCACCGCCAGTCCGTCAGAGCGTCATCCGGTTTCACATACCGCTTCAGCGTCCTGCCGCATTTGCCGCAAATGAGCCTGCCATTGAGCGCCAGCCGGTTCCCGAACCGGAGCTTGCTCGGGTCCTTTGCCAGTCCGCTCCGCCGCTTCTTCTCCCCCTGCACCTGGTAGAACACCGCCTTCGGCACGATGGGGTCGTGATCGTCTTCCACAAAATACTGCGGCCTGTCGCCCGTGTTCTTCACGCACTTGTGGGTCAGGTAGTCCTCTACATACCATTTCTGCATCAGCAGGTCACCGGCGTATTTCTCATTTTCCAAGATGCTCGCCACTGTACTTGGGTACCATTTCTCCCCGCCGGACGGGGTGCAGATGCCATCCTCCATCAGCCCGTCCGCGATCATCTTCGGGCTGTAGCCTTCAAGGAAAGCTCAATAGATTCTTCTGACCACATCCGCCTCAGCGGGGACAATCTCGTAGGTTCCCGGCATGTCGCCTCGCCTGTAGCCGAGGAAGGATGAGAAGTTGACCCGCCCTCTGCCTTCCTGGAAACCGAAGTTGATGCCCATGCGGACGTTCTGGGAAATCGATGCTGACTCCTGCTGGGCGATGGATGCCAGGATCGTGACCATCAGCTCCCCGGAGGCTTCCAGCGTGTTGACGCTCTCTTTTTCAAAGATGATGGGGATGTTAAGGGCTTTCAACTTTCGGATGTAGTTCAGCGCGTCCAGCGTGTTCCTTGCGAAGCGGCTGATGGATTTGGTGATCACAAGGTTGACATCGCCAGCTTCACAAGCAGTGATGAGCGCATTGAACTGCGGTCTGGTCTTCGCCTGAGTACCACTCAGACCTTCGTCCGCAAATATTCCCGCCAGCTCCCAGCCGTCGTGAGCCTGTATGAAATTCGTGTAATGCGTGACCTGCGCCTCGTAGGAACTTTCCTGTTCTTCGGAGTCCGTGGACACGCGGCAGTAGGCCGCCGCTTTCGTGACCTGTGTGGGCACGGTGACCACGGGGTCTGTATTTCTTGCTCTGATAACTCTTACTGCCATGTGAACGCTCCTTTCTCGTCAAATTCCGTCCTTACCGGAACCTCGGTGTATGACCTGCCAACCTTCTCTATGCGCATGTCCTCCTCAACCACCAGTCCGCAGGTGAAATGGAACTGCGCTTTTTCCTTCGACCAGAGGACAGCGTGATCTACAAATGCTTTGAACAGCTTCTCGTCTGATTCCATGAAGCTCTCCCTCACGCCTCTTTTGACCACAGCCCTTTTAAGGTCATCAACCGGGTTCTTTTTCTCCAGCTTCGCCAGGGCGTCGAGGATGGTTTTCTCCTCGCTGTCCAGCGCGGCTTTCTTTTCCCGGAGCTGCGCCGTGTACCTGTCCGCAAGGGCGCGGTCGTGGAGGACGGACTGCCTGCGCTTGACGGACTGAAGCTGTGCTTCCAGACGTTCGCGTTCCGCTTCCCCGTCATCAGAGACCCCGAGGATGGAGGGCTCCGCCGCCAACCGGTTCAGCGCCGTGGCGAATGCATTCTTCACATCCTGCTCGAACACCGGGAGCATGGGGCATGGAGCCTCCGCGCCTTCCACCATCACGGTTCTTTTATGAAGGTGGTTCCCGCAAGCATAATAAGCCCTCGCATCCTTCCCTCGCCTCATGTGCCCTCCGCAAAGACCGCAGATGAGTTTGCCTGAGAACACATACCGCTTCGTGTCTTTCACGGCTTTCTCCCGTCCAAGCCGCTCCCCGTGGCTTTTTATCATTGCGTTCGCCTGTTCAAAGGTCGCATGGTCGATGATCGCGGGGTGGTCTGCTTCGTTCAGGTACTGGTCGAGCTGGCCTGTGTTCACATACTTTTTGTAGTTTTCCATGAAGGTCTTCTGGTAGAGGCTGTCCCCGGTGTAAAACTCATTTCGGGCGATGGCGATGATGCTGTTGCTCCGCCACTTTCCCTGCGCCTCCAGACCCTTGTAGCTCTCCGTCCAGGTGGGTATCCGTTCCCCATTCAGTTCCCTTGCGATGACCAGGGTGCCCTTGCCGTCAGCCAGCGCATAAAAAATCCTGCGTACCGTGGCAGCTTCCGCAGGATGGATGATGTAGCCTTTTTTCGTTCTTCTGTATCCGTAGGGAACCTTGCCGCCCTTGTAGGTACCTGCCTGAAAGTGTTTCCTGATCGCCCACTTCTGGTTGGTGGAGATGGAGGCTGACTCGGATTCCGCGAATGCGGCCAGGAGCGTCAGCAGGAACTCCGACTCCATCGTTTCCGTGTCGATGTTCTCTTTCTCAAAGATCAGCCGGATGCCGAAGCTCGTCAGCGTCCTCACCATCGAAAGGCACTCCGAGGTGTTGCGGGCGAAGCGACTGATGGATTTCGTGACGATCACATCCACAGCCCCGGCTTCACAGTCCTGCATGAGCCTTTGCAGCTCCGGCCTCGTGTCCGCCTTCGTACCGCTGACGCCGCTTTCCGCATAGATGCCCGCCAGCTCCCAGGTGGGGTTTGGAGGCAATGAGGGATTTGTAATGGTCGCACTGGTTCTCGATGGAGGTCTCCTGCGAATCGAGGTCGGTGGAGACGCGGGCGTAGGCGGCAACGCGGAGCTTCCGCTGGGTTACGGGCGCGGGCGCGTTTATCTTTTCCACCTTCTGCGGCTGTTTTGGCGCTGTTTCCTTCTTTTTGTGTATGCTCACAGGTGCGGATGGTGCTTCCCATGTTGGCCTTGCCATCTCCTCTGCCATCCGGCTCCTGCCGACCTGTACTTTCTTCATAAGGCCCTCCTTTCCTTCTGCCGTCTCCTGAACTCCGTCTCATTCTCAGGAGTTCTGAACGCCTTGTTGCCGGAAAGGGGAGCCAGCAGGATGCGCCTCGCTTCCTTGTACGCCTCCCCCTCCATTCCGAGATGCATAAGCCATATCCGGAAGATGTACCGCTCGTTGCTCCCGTCCACCTCCCGCGCCAGCACCCGCCCCTGCTGTATTGCCAGAGCGTTCATCATCGACGCCAGCTGCGTAAACGTCCTCGTGCGTGACGCGCTTTTCGTCTCGGGGAAGCCCGTGAAGGTGAGCGTATCCCCCTCGAACGCGATTCCCTTTAAGTCCTCCCGAACCGCGCCGAGAAAGGCGGGGACCGTATCGACCTCTTTCAGCTTCTCCATCTGGTCTGCCGAGCAGGAGAACTCCCCGCCGGTCGACTTGCTGATGAGCCTGCCCCGGCTGTAGAGCATGGCGGCGAGGTTTCTGAGGCTCCGCGCCGTATGGCCTTCCATCGGGAAGCTGACCTCCAACTTGGAGGGCTCCGGCTCTTTTTCGGGTTCCGGTTCGGGCTCCGGTACATATTCCTTGATCATACCCTCGGAGAGCAGGGCTTCAATTACCTCCGCGTCCGCGTCGTCCCCGATGACCAGCGTGCCGTACCGCTCCACTTTGAAATCGCCAACCACGAATGCGCACTCCGGCATCCTGGTATAGACCGCCTTTGTGCCGGTCAGCCGCTCCAGCCACTTCACCAGTACCTTCCTGTTTTCCATTGTTTTTATGTACATGCCGTACTCCTTTCCGGCCGTTTCGGCCACTTTTGGGGTCATGGTATTACTCACTCTAAACGGCCTGAAAGTCAACGGTTATAAGCCCAGTTTCGGCAGATTCTAACTATTATACTAAGAAACGCCCGCGGATTTGACATGGCAGCTCCGGTCCGTCCTGACAAGGCCCCCGTTCCCGTTGGGAGCGAGCATGGCGCACGGGCTATCCCGGTCCACCCGGTATACCCAGTCCCACCCGGAAGCGCCCCAGGGAACTATGGCAAGGAGCAGCAGCGCCTCCCGCGCCTGCGTGCTGTTCAGACAGATACCTGTAAAGAAGGACGCCAGCTCCGCCACCTCCTGTGAGGTCATGTATGCGGCAGGCGTCCCAGGCTTTGCGGGCCGGATGTTCAGGAGCAGCCAGCAGGACACGGCCATGCGGTCCTTTTTCGGAAGGTCGTAGAAATGAGGAGCGTCCTGCCCGCAGTTTACGATGGGCACCGATATGCCATTCCGGGCTGCGTTTGCCCACAGCCTGTCTGACTGCGCCTTTTCAAGCCTCATGCCTTAACCTCCCGACGCCGGTACCAGTCCAAGCTGCCCGGCAAATTCCTTCATGATGCCAAGGTACGTCTGCGCCACGGCCACCTGCGGCAGCGTCCGTCCGGACCCGTCCGTCGTGCCGTGCTCCGTGATGTATTCCTCCGCTTCCCGCCATCTGGCGTAAGCCTGGCAGTAGCCCGCGAAGAGGGTCGTCTGCTCCTCCGCCAGGTTGATCCGCCTCGCAAGCCTGCGCCACTCCCTCTTTGCTTCCGCATCAAGCCATTTCGGGCAGGCGGGCGTTTTCTTCTCTGTCCTTACTGCTCCCATATGGATGTTCCTCCTGTCGCTTGGTGGTTCACCCTCCTATGCCTTGAAAAGCCTGATTTTTATAACGCCCCACATCGATTTGGTTTCAGACAACAAAAAAAGCCTGCCGACCATCCCGAAGGACAGCCGACAGGCAATATGGGGCAGGCGGGATTTCTCTCCTTGGTTGCCGCTTCCTCAAAGCGTCTCCAATCGTTATCCAGAAGGCAGGAAAGCCCGTGAAAGAAATCAGATTCTGTCGGTGTAGTCGAGCGAAATCCAGCCAGCGCCGGATTTCAGCTTGCCCCAGCCGGATTTGGAGCCTTCGCCGGAAGCGACCTCCGCGATTTCGAAGGAGCCCTTCCCGGTAAAGGACCCGGTGCGGCCGTAGTTCGTGCCGGGACCGCGCCGGATGTTCAGATTGGCAATGCTCACCTTCACCTTGAAGGAGCCGTCGGCGGTCACCGTCCCGCCTGCGTACTTGTCGTAGTACTTCTGGCCATAAGCGGCGCGCTTCTTCTGCACGCTCTCGCTCTGGTCGGCGGGCTTCTCGAACTTCGTCAGCACCACATCGGATGCCGCCCGGACGGAAGCCGCGCTCTTCAGCGCCGACAGCACCGAGGAATACTCCGTCAGCTCCTTGCAAAGGAAGCCGAGCTGTGCGGTAAGGTCGCCCACAGATACACCGCGCTCCTGCACATAGGCCAGCAGATCAGCCTTGCGACTGTGGTACGTCCACTGGGCGAGACCATAGCCGTACCCGTCACGGACGAAGTTGCCGTAGGCTCTGGCGTCCATCGCGGCAGTGAACTCATCGTCGGTCATGCCGAGCGCCCTGTTCCCGTTGTTCTGAAGGTTCTTCGGGTTCAGAGCGGATTCGGCGTACAGGTTGCCCATCAGCCCCGCCACGCCACAGGCATTGCCGATAAAGCCCATGAGAGTGTCCCAGATCGTCTTCTCAGGATCGGTGACGGGCGTGACAACAGGCGTCGGCGCGGTCTCCGTTACCTCGTCATAGGCGGGGCGACCATAACCGAGGATGCGGCTGTTGCTGAGCGCGTAGCTACGCCTCGCCACCTGGTTGCTGGTATTGCCCTCGATGGTATTCACCTTCGACGCCGTCACCTTCTCCACGATGCCGGTGTGCGTCGCGTTGTCCAGGGACGTGCCGAAGAAGATCTGGTCGCCGGGCTTGGGATTGCTGGTGTGGAACTGGCCCTTCTTCTTAAAGTAGCGCAGGGAGTAGGTGCATCCCGCGCCTGCGCTCTTCTCCGGCTGGCAGAGCAGCCGCAGGGCGTTCTCATAGCCGTAGGCCGTGAGGAAGCACCAGTCTACAAACATATCGCACCAGGCGTAGCCGTTCTTCTTGCCGTTGTACCAGCGCGGGTACTTCTGGTCGAAGTCGCGGGCGTACTTGGTGTAGTTGCCGCTCCCGGCATTTGCGGTCTTATCGTCAAGCTGGGCGTTGGACTTCTTTTCCTTGTATCCGATCTCCGCTGCAGCCACGGAGAGGACTTTCGATACATCGCAAGCGGATACAGCGGGCGTGGTTGCGGGTGTGCCGGAGAGAGCGGCATACGCCTTTTCGAGAGCAGCCTTACTCAAAGATCCGTAGATGCCGTCCGCCTCCAATCCCCGGTCGGTCTGGAATGCCGTCAGCGCGGCGAGCGTGTTCTTGCCGAAGTCGCCGTCAGCGCCGCTTGCCCCACAGGAGTAGCCGCAGGCGATGAGCATGGTCTGCATGGTCACGACAGCACTTCCCGTGCTGCCTTTCTTCAGATTCGTCATAATGATCTCCTTCCTGAAATGGAAAAGGCGCCTCCGAAGAGACGCCTACCCGGTCGATGCGTTATTCCTTGTTGCCCTCGTCCTTTTCAGCCCGGTCATGGAGCTGCTCAAGCACATCCTTCAGCTTCTCCGGGATGGGCAGGCCGAGGTGCGCGGCGTTCTCCACCAGGGAGACACCCTCGTTAGAGATGTAAAAGAAGATCACCGCCGTCCGCAGCACGGAGCCGTTGCCTATGACCTGCGTGTCCAGGATGTGTCCGATACCCACCAGCAGGAAGATGAGTACCTTCCTGGCGATGCCCTTGAAGCCCACCTCGCTGGACAGACTGTGGTCGGCGATGGTGCAGAGGACTCCCGTGATGTAGTCAATAGCCACGAAAGCGATGAGCGCATACAACAGGCCGTCGCAGCCGCCCAGAAACCAGCCGAGCCAGCCGCCGATGGCCGCAAAAATGAGTTGAATGGTGTTCCAGAATTCCTTCATGGTAAAATCCCTCCTCTTAAAAATGTGAGAGGCGCATCTGCACCCCTCATTCCAGTCCTTCGATATGTTTGATCCAGTCATCAAAGGTGAATCCCTCCAGAAGGACTCCCTCATTCAGCACCCGGCGCTTTGTCCCCTGGATAATCTCCTTCTCCACCTTCGGGTCGACGGAGCGGAACAGATCGCGGTGCTGCCGGAAATAGGCGCTGAAGCACTTCTCGGTCTTATCTCGATACCCGGCGTTCATCGGGTCCGTCCAAATTGGTTTGTTCAGCATGTAATAGGTGCCATAAACGAGCACAGCCACATGATACCGGGCTTCCGCCACCATTCCCCTGATCAAAAAGTCCTGTACCAGACGGGCGTTTGACTCGATCATATGGACGTAAGTCTTCGGGACATACAGCCTGTCGCCGCGGCAGATGGAAACATCCCGCCACTTCCACAGATACAGCGGAAGGCTGCAATACTTCACGTCCTTCGCGATCTTCAGGGCGAGCAGGTTAAAGCAGCTGTCCTCATGGCAGAGGATATCCGGGTGCCACACGATGTTGTTGTCCAGAAGGAACTGCCTGCGGTAAACCTTCCCATGCACAAAGGTCTGGTCCCTTTTGTGCGGGAAAAAGCCGGAGCGCCTGGTATTCACATCCTGCACTTCCTCCATGAAATCACAGACCAGGGCATCAAAGCCTTTCCGGGCAAGTGCCAGGATCGTGTACAGGGCGAGATTACTGAGGAACATATCGTCAGCATCGCAGAACATTACATACTCGGCGGTCGCGGCGTCCATCAGGTGCGCCCGGCATCCCGGAAGGCCGGAATGCTCACACTGGATATAGCGGAGCGGATAAGAAAAGCTGCCGAGGAACTCCTCTGACAGCTTTACGTCCGATCCGTCATTCGCAATGACGACCTCTATGTCCTTTTTGAAGTCCACCCCCTGCTGGGTGGCGATGCTCGTAAGCATCGGCCGGATCACATCCTCGGTTTCATTGTACTGGGTGATGAGCAGTTGAAGTTTCATAAGCGCCTCCTTATTCCTGCGGGTTGATATACTGCGAAATGGCATCGTAGATGACCCGTCCGCCATATTCCGACAGATAATGGCTCAGGGCATCTGAGAAGGATGAGTCCGAAACATATCCCTGCGCATCCAGATACCCGCCAAGAACCTCGCTGAGATAACTGCCGGAGCTTCCACGCGAGAGGTAATCCGAAAGAACATAGCTCAGTCCGTCCTGTGATACATAACCGCCCAGTTCTTCGCTCAGATAGCTTTCCGTTACATACCCATAAAGAGCTTCAGAAAGCGCATCGTCCGTTACATAGTCAGAAAGGTAAGCGTTGATGTGTTCGCTGAGATAGCCGTCCATGTCGGAACTGCTCATGTAACTGTCGAGTATCTCACTGACGTAGCTCCGGGTCGTATACTCGCTCAGATATTCACTCAGGTAGGATGATGTGATGTAACCGCTGAGGTATTCGCTCAGATAGTTTTCCATACCCGTCGATTCACTCAGATAATACGACAGCAGGGTATCCACATTGATCTGGCAGGTCGCACTTTCGTGGTTGAGAATCAGCTTGTCATAGATGCTGGCTGATTCGGTCCGCGGCAGTTCACTGATTTTTACTCCCATAGTTCTTCTCCTCCTCATTGGTCTATTTTGATTACTTGATTGCCTTCCGTGAGCAGAGGCTCCCCGGATTCCGTTGTTGCTGCGTCCGGCTCGTCGTCGGAACCGTCTATTCGTATTTCCTGCCCGTCCTCCGTCAGAAGAGCATCGCCGCTTTCCGTCTGGATGACGTCGCCTCCGGATGGGATGATGACCGCAGAAGCACGGATTTTGTAAATCTGCCCCTCCCGCTCCAGGAACAGGTAGTCCGACTCCCGAAGCGAGGTCACGGTCGGAACCTGGGTAATGTCATCCTGCTTTTCCAGAAGAGCATGATAAAGCCCGTTCGAATAAACAGGCAAATAGCTTCCGGCAACGGGCCGGGCATCAAAGCTGAGCGTGTCCTGCTTCCTCTGAAGCGCGGAATAAATCCCACCGGACTTAGCGGCATTCTGGCTCCCGGCGGCAGGTTCATTATCCAGAATGATATGACCCCCACCTGCCTGGATTGCCGCATACACACCGCCGCTCGTGACCGGGTTCCCGCTGCCCTCTGTCGGTTCAGAATCAAAGGTGAGCTTGTCCTGCTTTCCCTGCAGGGCTGTGTATATTCCGCCGCCCCGGACAGGATTACTGCTGCCGGATACCGGTGCTTCATCGAAATTCAGCGTATCCTGCTTCTTGTGAAGCTCCGTGAAGATACCTCCGCTCCTGACCGGATTTCTGCTCCCGGATACCGGAACAACATCAAAGGTCAGGGTATCCTGCTTTCCGGCCGCCGCGTCCGCATTGGCTTTCATCTGCCTGTCGATGATATCGAAATTGCCGTTCAGCTCATCGATATCCACAAGGTCGGTTTGTTCAGGCTTGGTCAGCCTGTAGTTCGTTGTCCTGGTCGCCAAACTGACCACCCCCTTTTATGCGTTGACATGGACATAGGTCGTATCTCCATAGGTGACATTACTTTTGAACAGTTCCGGGAACTGCTCCTTCACTTCCTCGTACAGTGACCCCTTCGAGTAGGTGAGGTACGGGACTTTTCCGCTATGCGTGATTCCGGTGCATCCGCTTGCCGCCGAGCCATGCTGCACAATGTTCTTAAGGACTGACAGATCCTTTGGCAGATCGTCATACCAGCACCAGGGCAGCGCCAGGATGCCGGGGATATTTACGATGCTGTCATCCGGGAAGGTCACGTAGTTGGTATACATGGTCTCGTCATCCACATCGTTAAGGCCCAGCCCCGCCATCTTCCGGCAGATGCCGGAGGTCGCGGAATTGTATCCGCCCTTCAATCCCGGAGCGCACCGTGTATAGTCGGAGGTGTTCAGTGTGAAGGTCAGCACATGGATCTGGTTGTAGACGTAAAGGTTCGTATACGGATAATCCACGCAGCTCGGTCCCGGCAGCACCTCCGGCCTGCCATCCTTTTTCATCATCGCCGCGATGATATAGATATCCGCCCTTGCCTCGATAGCATTTCGCCCGTCTGCCGAAGGATAGCTTCCTGCCGGAAGGACCATATACGGGATGTCCTCATACTGGCGGTAGTCGGCAAAGGCTCCCTTCTGGGCGAGATAATCCACAATGCTGCTGTAGGCGTCCTCGGACAGATAGTAGTTCCCGTCTGCCGGTATGTACGGGACATCCTGCGGATAGAAATCATCCCAGAAGTCAGACGGAAGGTCATCGTTAAAGGAAAGTCCCAGGTCCTCTCCCACGATCTGCCCGATCAAACTGATTGGAACCGTCATGGCCTCCACATTGACCAGTGTCTCCGCCTCGTACTGATCCCCTGATTCCGTCTGGTAGGTTGCATGGATGGATGTTCCGTAAGGCGTCATGATCTCCCCGCTTGGCGGATAGAAGGCGCAGTCAGAAGTCACCATCACGATGTCCCCGGACTTCTTGTATTTCAGCGCAACAGTCGCCCCGGTGAGGTCAAGCGGTTCTCCCTCTGCGTAATGTATCTTGTTCGGAGCATGGGCAAAGTAAATGCCGTCCACCATGTCTACGGTGACCTTATATTCTGCCGTATACTCCGATCCCGTCGCCGGGTTCCTCCACACCGTCTGTACAGCGATGCTGTCCATATGCCCGATCACCTCTCCCGGTGCGGGCTCGAAGGTGACGGCGGAAGCATCCACAGGTCTTGTAGTCCCATCCGTATAACGGATAGAGAACACCGCGCCGGAAAGGTCGAGTCCCGCTCCTTCTTTCTGCGTCGGATTGGAAATGCGCGTAAAGAACAGCTCCTCCGCATCCGCCACATCGATCTGCGTGTCTGCCGTGAACTCATTTCCCGCATGGTCGGTGTAGGTCGCGTTGATGTTCAGCTCCCCGGCGTATTCCAACAGCGACTCTTCGTCCGGATCGTAGCCGCAGGATGCCGTGATGTCCGATGCCGTCCCGTCCTTGTAGTAGGCCATCACCTGACCTCCGGCAAGGGAGAGCGGTGATCCGGCATACTGCGGGCTTGCCGGGCTTCGCACCCACTCAATTCTGCTGGTCACCGCGTTGTATCCAAAGACCACAAGGCGGGCCTGTCTTGATGCAAGTCTAAGTGCCATCGCGCCCTCCTTACCCGTCCGTGATGGAATACGTGATCTTCAGTGACTGCGTGTCGGTCTTTGTAATCGGCTCCTCCAGGTTGCAGATCGTCCCGATATAGTTCTGGCAGGCGTCAAAATACACATAGAAGTCCGTGAACATGCGAAGGTCATCCGTCACATAGCCGCAGAAGTCCTTCATGTTCCAGGAGCCTGTCGTATAGGAGCCCAGGTCATACCGGCACTCGCCATCCTCATAGAGGATCACCCGCGTCCGCCTGGTCTCCACGCCTCCTGTCGCGTTCGTCACCTGATAGCAAAACTCCGTCCAGATGCCGCCGTCCCTGTGGGCATAGATGCCGCAGTCCATTGTCTGGAAGCGGTCGATGGACGGGGTGAACTGCCTGATCTGGGAAGGAAGCCTTTCTGCGGTACGGAGACTTCAGGCTGTAATACAGCTTGTAGATGTTGTCGAAGTGGACGGTCAGGGCATTTGCCGTGATGTTGCCTGCTTCCGGCGTCAGGCTGGTCAGGATGCCGGTCGGCTGGGAAGGCGTGGTCTGAGGATTGGCAGACGGGCCGGTGCCGTTGATGAAGGCGTCCTCCTCGGCGTTACCGAAACGCACGCCGAAACGCTGCGCGATGTGGGCGGCGATGTTGAAGGCGGAATCGTTCAGTAGCTCGTTGGATACCTTGATCATGCAGCCCAGCTTGTAGGCGGACAGGGTCTCCTGGGCAAAGCTCATATCGGATTCCTGAATGGCCGCGCCTTCCTCGATCCAGGAAGCAGAGCCGCTGTCCGTGGCAATCGGAATGGTACGGGTGCCGGAGTTGGTACGGATGGTGTGCGCCAGGGTGCGGAAGATGTTATTCTCCTCAAGTCCCTGGATCAGCTGGCGCTCAAACTCGTCCGGGACGGTAAAGCCGCCGTTCTCGTTTACGCCCACGGAAAGCGCGTCGCGCACTTCCAGGCTGTTGTTGCCGCGCATCATGTCCCAGAACGCCTTGTTGTAGGCGTCAATCGCAGTCGGGCGGCTGGCCTTGCGGCTGTCCGCTTTCGGGTCGGCATGGACAGGCGCGGAGGTCGGAGCGGAAAGCTTGGCATCCATCTCCATTTGGTCCTCTAGGCGCTTGATCTCATCGCCCAGGGCCTTCACATCGGCTGCCATCTTGTCGTACTGCTCCACGGCGTCGGCGGCCACCAGGCCGTTCTCGTCGCGGTGCTGCTCCAGAAAAGCCTTGGTCTGCTCCCACAGGGTATTGCGCTTGTTGCGAAGTTCAATGATCTTACTCATGGATTTATCTCCTTCCATAAAAATAACCGGGCTCCTCATTTGAGAAAGTCCAGCTGGTTTTTGAGTATTTCAAAGGGCATAGCCCCTTCCTTGGTCTTGCCGTCCATGCCGATCACGAGAGCGGACGGCGGCTCCTCTGTGCCTCTTGTGATGCCCAGGCGGTCGAGGATAGCCATGTCCATCACGCGGGTGGAGAACAGCTGCGCCTCGGCGGGCAGAGCATCCTCCTTTTCCGGGTCCTTGTCCTCATCCGGCTTTCTGCCGTCATAGAGGACCTCGTCGGCAAAGCCCAGCTCCACTGCTTTCTTTGCATTGAGCCAGGTCTCTTCCGACATGAGGTCGGCAATCCTGCCCCGGCGCAGTACGCTCTTGGCAGCATAGGCGTTGACGATGGCCTCCTTGACCTCGTTCAGCGCGGCGATAGCCTTTTCCATGTCGCGGGTATTGCCCATTGCCACAGTGGACGGGTCATGCAGCATCAGGAGCGCCGTGGGGGACATCTGCACCGTATCTCCGGCCATCGCCACCACCGACGCGGCGGATGCGGCAAGGGACGCGACCTTCACAGTGACCTTTATTCCGCTCTCCCGGCTTTTCGTCGGTGTAGGCATGGTAGATGTAGTAGATGCGCCCGTTCTCGTCCCGGTCCACTTCCACGTTCTCCGGCAGAAGCGGGTACAGTGAAATGACACTATTCCTGCCGTCCCGGATGATCTGCGCATAGGCGTTGCCGTACAAAAGCAGATGTGTCATCAGCGTCTCGAAGAAGGAGAAGCTGGTCATCTCCGGGTTGGGCTGGCGGTACAGCAGCTTATACAGCGGATGATCCGTCGCCCGTTCCTTATCCCGGTCAGAGCCCTCGGTGTACCTGTACAAATGAAGCGGAAGCCCCGCCACTGATTCCGCCAGCAGCCGCACACAGGCATACACCGTGGCGATCTGCATGGCGGATTTTTCATTGACCGTCTCGCCGGATTCCGCCTTGCCAAACACAAAGGTCTGCCCGGAATCACGGACGCTGTCCTGTACTTTGGGAGCATCCCTTGCGCTGATGCCCAGCCATTCTCTAAGTCCCATGGTCATTTCCTCCCATAAAAAACGGGACCGCCCGGTTGTCCGGGAAGTCCCTGCGGTTTTTCACAATATTAGGATACTACATTTCTCAATATGAATCTTATCAGAAAGTGGACACGCATCAGAACGACAAAAGGCCGCGGGTATCGTAGACGCTCTCCCCGGTGTCCAGTCCGCAGCGGATCGCACGGTCCAGCGCCATGATGGTCGCCACCGCGCCGTCGATCTTCTCCGTGCTCTTTTCCTTGTCCGCCTTGATGTTCCCGGCAGGATCGGTGCGGATGAAGATGTTGTCCATCATCCACCGCAGGACGGGATGACCGCCGTGGGCGATTCGCTTCTCCAGCACCAGCTTCATCAGCTCCTTCGTAGGCGGGGACATGTCCTTGAAGCCCTGCCCGAAGGGCACGACCGTGAAACCCATACCCTCAAGGTTCTGCACCATCTGGACCGCACCCCAACGGTCGAAGGCGATTTCACGGATGTTGTATTTCTCTCCCAGGCGTTCGATGAACTGCTCGATGTAGCCGTAGTGGATGACGTTGCCCTCGGTCGTAAACAGGACACCCTGCCGCTCCCAGATGTCATACGGCACATGGTCGCGCCTGACGCGCAAATCCAGCGTGTCCTCCGGCACCCAGAAGTACGGCAGGATAAAATACTTGTCATCCTCATTTTCAGGAGGAAAAACAAGCACGAAGGCTGTAATATCTGTCGTGGACGACAAGTCGAGTCCGCCGTAACAGACGCGCCCCTCCAGATCGTCCGGAGATACAGGAAATGCGCAGGCGTCCCACTTGTCCATCGGCATCCAGCGCACCGACTGCTTCACCCACTGGTTGAGCCTCAGCTGACGGAAGCTGTTCTCCTCGCCAGGGTTCTGCTTGGCGGATTCGCAGGCGGCCTTCACCTTGTCGATGCCAACCGTGATGCCCAGGGAGGGATTGGCCTTCTGCCAGACCTTGGGGTCCGTCCAGTCCTCGTCCTCTGACGCGCCATAGATGACAGAATAGAAGGTCGGGTCGATCTTCCTGCCCGCCTGAATGTCCAGGGCCTTCTGGTGTACCTCGTAGCAGATACTGTTGGTGTCGTTCCCGGCGGTGGTGATCAGGAAATAGAGAGACTGCATCCTTGCGTCGCCGGACCCTTGCAGCATGACGTCGAACAGCTTTCTGTTCGGCTGGGTATGCAGCTCGTCAAAGATGACGCCGTGGGTGTTGAAGCCGTGCTTGTTCGCCACGTCCGCCGACAGCACCTGGTAGGAACTGTTGGTGGGAAGGTATGTGATCTTCTTCTGCGATTCCAGTATCTTCACCCGCTTACTGAGCGCCGGGGAGAACCGCACCATATCCACCGCTACGTCAAAGACGATCTTTGCCTGGTTTCGGTCGGCGGCACAGCCGTACACCTCGGCGCGCTCCTCGCCGTCACCGCTTAAAAGAAGCAGGGCTACGGCGGCTGCAAGCTCTCTTTTGCCTTGCTTCTTAGGTATCTCAATGTATGCCGTGTTGAACTGACGGTAGCCGTTGGGCTTTAGTATGCCGAACAGGTCACGGATGATCTGCTCCTGCCAGTCGATCAGTTCAAAAGGCTGTCCCGCCCAGGTGCCTTTGGTGTGGCACAGGGATTCAATAAACATGACGGCGAAGTCGGCGGCATCCTTATTGTACCGACTGTCCTTCGCCATGAACTTCGTAGGCTTGTACTTCTTCAGCTTTCTCATCATCTGTTTCATCACCTTCTTCCTCATAAGGTATCAGCCATGACGGGTCCGGTACGAAAGCGTCATATGGCAGTTCATTCCTGTCTATCAAAAATTTCAAAGGTATCTCACCTCCCTGGGCATGAAAAAAGCCGCTACCGGAATCGGCGCGACCAATATTTGAAATATGAACTTTCTGTAAATCCGCAATTACATCTTGACGGGAGACCTGTTGACCGCGTATAATGAAGATGCGTAACAGCGGGTGTATCTCAGCCCCAAATGAGACATTTACAAAGCGAGCTTCTCTTGGCTCCAATCAAGACAGTTAAGAGTGAGTGTTTCGCTACTCAGAATGCGATCGTAACAGGGGCAGGTGCCAAACCTGCCCTTGTTTTATGGAGTAAACGAATGGATAATATCAAGCTATATGAAGTCGATGCCAAATATGTCAATTACCTCACTGCTTTCGCCCCGCACCTGTTCCACAACAAGGCTGCCGGACAGTCCAATGAGCGAAAGTACATAGGCGTGATCCTCACGGTCAACGGAATGGATTATTTTGCACCGCTGTCGTCGTTCAAATCCAAGCATGCGAAAATGCCGGAAGCAGTGGACTTCATCAAAATCAAAAACTATGCCGTCATCAATATCAACAATATGTTCCCCGTCCCTAATGGGCTGGCGCACTATGTCGATATCTCGAAAGAACGTAATCCCAAGTATAAATCCCTGCTTCTTGCTGAGTACCGAGCAATTAAGGCCATGCAGGAGAAAATCAGGAAGAACGCAAAGATTGTCTACACACACAAGATTGAGAATGGGAACACCTCTGCGCTTGCCAAGCGGTGCAATGATTTCCTGCTTCTTGAGGATGCCTGCAAAAAATACAGATAAAGCAAGCCGCCCGTCTATACCAGGATGGGTGGCTTTTTTACTACGACCAACAGAGCCTTCCGGCTCCGTGGTCTGCTGTGCTTTTTCCTTACAGCCGCTTGATCTGGCAGGCCATCCCATCCACATCCACGATGCGGTAAGTCCGACCCCGCCATTCAATTTCCCGGATGCGTACCCCGGTGTAAGCGTTGCTGCGCTGGCGGTCGGAAAGGACCCTGCCATGCGCCTCCATCCAGTCGGCGATCCTGCCCATCAGGCGGGACTCGCGTTCCATCTTCTCTGCGTAGTTCATCCCGGCACCTCCCTCGGCTCAGTGCGCCATCGCCCAGGCGATTGCATGACCATCATCCTCGAACTCGACCTCGCTGACCGCCCGAAGCCCGATGGCACCTTCGCAGGTATGGTCGTCGGTCAGGAATTCGTAGGTTGCCCCGAAGTAGCAGGGCTTCTTGTGCAGGTAGTAATAACCGGCAATGACCACCTTGTCTCCAAAGGTCAGGAGCTTGCTCCAGCGGCATTCGAGGTCTTCCGGGGTCGTGGGGTTCGGCAGTCTGTAGGTCTTCATTCCTTCGTTGATCGTCATGGTTTTGTCCTCCGTTTGGTGTGTTTTCCCTTTCGGTATGGACATATTCGCTCTGAACCGGAGATATAGCAAGTTAATTCTGGCCGGATTCCCGCCATAAATCCGACAATCCTCCGAGCCGGAAATTGTGTATATTACGAGCGGCATGACCGGTAGATGATAGCCAGGATTTTCTCCTGTTCCTCCTCGTCTACCCCTATGTCCGCCAGCGCCTGCCGCGTGCCGCACTCCGGACAGATGAGCGTCGTATTGTCCGTTCTGGACAGTGCCGGAGGTTCGCCGTAGGTCTTGCCGCACAACGGGCACACCCTGATTTCTCTCACATCACTCTTCATTTCTACACACCTCCACGCACTTGTCATAGGCCGCCGCCAGTATTCTCTTGTCGAAGAAGAAGGTGTCGTACCCCTCGAGGCAGGTTCTCATGTAGCAGCCGCTGGGGATGCCGATGGGCCTGTCCTCGTGCATAATGTAGACGAAGGCAGTCACCGTCCTGCGCCGTCCCGTTCGGATGCCCTTGTACTGCACCCGCAGTTCCTTCTTGTAGTAGAAGGACGGGAATCCCTCGTATCGGTCCAGCGCCTTTTCATCCGATTCCGTCACCTCCCAGACGACCGTGGGAACGGAGCCGCCATCGAATTCTTCGATGGTGAGGTAGGAGCCGGTCTTGCTGCCCTTGAAAAGCAGCTCCCAGCCGGTCAGGTTCGCCGTGCCGAGTATCGTCGCCAGTGGGCAGCGCCAGCGCATCTGCGGTACGTTCAGGTTGCTGCCGTAGGCTATGTAGTATCTTTTTGCCATTTTGTTTACCATCCTTTCCGAAGGCTCACCCTTCTACCACCGAAAACCCGCCGAAGCGGGTCCGGTAGGAGGAGGCTAAGTCCTCTGTGCCCTTCAAGCGGCGCGCCCGTTGCGGAAGGCGGCGTCGCCGGTGAGGTTGCGGGTCAGGAAGTCCCTCGCGGTGGCGAATTCCTCTCCGATGAAGCCCAGGCGCATCAGCCAGGTGCGCATCGCAAACTTGGGGTTCTCGGTCTGCTGGGGCTTGGGGCTGGCGGTTTTGACTTCCTTCGCCATCTCGCTCAGCGCGAGGCAAAGCTGAATGTAGCTCTTCAGCTGGCCGGCGTGGATGCCGTTCTGCCGCCCGCCGTCGGGCGCGTCAAACTGGAAAAGCCTGAACTCGATGGTGCCCTTAGTGAAAGTCGCGTGGTAATTGAGCATTCTGTATCTCGACCCGTTGTAGTGCTGGTTCCTGCCGTAGTTCTCGCCCTGGCTGGTGTACCAGATGTCCGCCAGCCTCGCCATCGTGTCGGGCTTTCTGCGGTTCAGTTCCGCCAGGAAGTTCGGGTCGACCGTGCGGCAGTAGCGGTCCATGCGGCGGCGGTCGAGCTTCAGGGCGTCGGCCAGAAGGCTTTCGTGACTCGCCATGATGTTGGCAAGGTTCCGGAGGGTCTGCGGGGTGTGCCCCTTGGCTCCAATATGGATGTGGACTCCGCAGCCGCGGGTCGCGTCGCTCTTGGCTCCCGCCTTGCGCAGGCGGCGGCAAAGCTCCTGCAGGGTCTCGATGTCGCTGTAGGTCAGGATCGGGGTGACCATCTCGCACTTGTGGGCGTCGTCGCCCGCGATGCTGACGTCCCGCTGGAATTACCACTCTCGGTCCTGTGCATCCCAGGCGCTCCAGCTGTAGTTATAATGCGTCCAGTTTCTGTGCGCTCTTTTTCTGCAGTTTTGCTACATATCCTTCACTCGGGCGTATTTCACCTCCGGTCATTCCTGCTATCATTACAGGAACCTTGTTGATCGATGCGTTGGCTGTATTTATCAGGGAAAGAATCATACTTTTTACTGTGGATCCGTAATGACACTTTCCCTGTTGTTCCGGCATATACCTTGCTTTTACCAAATTCCCACAAGCATTGCATCGAAACAGTCTATACTTGATTTTTCTTTTAACTAAGCTGATCTCCAGGTCATATTCATATTTATCGTCTTCTTCATCATTTCTTCCGTTTCTGTGAAGTCTTGTGAAGCGCAGTTCCAGCAAACCTCATCTGTGATCTTTCGTTCCAAAACGGTTGTGATCTCTTCTTCCTTAGGAGGTTCTAAATCATGCTTTTCATGACCCGGCTGGCCGCCTTTCGATAGGCCGCTTCCACGTCTGCTGTTCGGTATCCGTTTTTCCTTCTCTTCCGGTGTTTTGCTTGTCGGTGTTCCGGTGTTTGAACTATCATGTCTCAGGCGGGCTTCGGCACGCTCCAGTTTTTCTGTCAGTTCCTGAATAAGGGCATCTTTTTTCTCGATTTCCTTATTATCATTCTAATGGCTTTCAAGGAACAAAAAAAGAGGGCTGAATCCATGGTCATGTAGTTAACATAACTGTGGATTTGCCCTCTTTCTTTGCAATATAGTTTGTACGCCATTTTGTACGCCATTTTGTGGCGTACAACGTGAAAATACGTGATTTTACGTGAAATTTTACCTGTTGATTTCCTCCACTCTCCAGTACCCGCTAACCCGCATAAACACTGGTATTTCAAGGGTTTTATACCCCCTCTTCCGTCCAGTTGTAAGGAGTTTGCTGGTACACATAATAAAAACGTCGAACGACACCATCGGGGGCCTCGGAGCCCTTATAAATAAAGGAAGTCTGATTTTGGCTTTTCGACCAAATCATGGATTTACACCATTTTACACCATTATTACTGATTATTCGGCATCCGGACGATATTATCGCTACCTGCAACCTTCTGAAGTGCACTGTCGATATAATCTGAACTCATCAGGACATTGATGTTCTGCTCCAGCAATTCGATTTCCTCCTGCTTAACATTGTCCGTGGTATGAACATACAGGTTCATTGTCATCTCCAGTGTTGCATGGCCGAGATAACTTTGGATCGTCTTCGGCTTCACACCGGCTTCCAGGCATCTCGTAGCGAAGGTATGCCTGAATGTATGTCCTCCGAACACAGGAAGCTGTTCGAACTCGTCCATCATCTCGTTCCGCAGATCTATGATTCTCCGGATTGCGTCATTGAAAATCTGGACATTGATTGGAGTATTCAATTTTGTAACGAACAGCAGATTCGCAAACTCGTCTTCCTTTGGGAACTTTTTGCTGATCATATTCTTCAGCGTAAACTGCCGGAACAGGTACTTTTCGCAAGTGCTATTGATTGGTACATCCCTGACACTGGTTTTTGTCTTCGGCGGACCGATACGAAACGACTTCTTTGTTTCTCCATCAAACTTTGCATAAAGAAGTGTCTTCGTCACATGGATGACCTTTTTCTTCATATCCAAGTCATCTTTCGTCAATGCAAAAAGTTCGCCCGGTCTGAGGCCGGTATTGACCGCCACATTAAACATATTGTCATAGTATGTCCCTGCTGCTGTTTCAAAGAACAGCGCCTGCTCATCCGTTGTCAGAACATGGTATCCATCGCTCTTTTTGGTAGGAATGCGGACACCTTTGGTCGGATTTTTGATAGCGAAGTCATCTTCAATGGCTCTTCCATACATGTCATTCAGAATTCTCCGTACTTTATCAAGCACCTCCCAGGAGTATCCCTTCGTCTCATGAAGTTCATTAACGAGATT
>Ga0310691_10002491_pt1 | contig 24342 bp, 40 predicted proteins | sample 176DNAGHGlowgp2_FD_203887 | JGI IMG/M metagenome (GOLD analysis project Ga0310691, IMG submission 203887) | Sheep rumen microbial communities from Palmerston North, Manawatu-Wanganui, New Zealand - 1766 DNA GHGlow gp2 (v2) (version 2) | ecosystem: Host-associated > Mammals > Digestive system >...
AAATCCCTCATCTTTGCCCCTCTCATCATAAATATATTATTTTCTTTATTATATATTTATTACTTTATATTAAATTATCCCTTCCACTCGGTAAGCGGCATGGTTCAAGAGGCGAATGGCGCGGTGTCATCGCCTCGCGCATGCACGTTTAGATAAAACCAATGGCAGCCCAGACCGAAAACAAAATAGAAACCGAAGAGGACATAACTCTACCGCAAGGAGACGGCATAGCAGTTGCTGGCATATTCGGAGATTCCGATGTCCGCTCAATGTCCGATAGGGAACGGCGGATTGCTGACTTCAAGAAGCGGTACAACTATCAGGAGATATGCCCCTGCGTGGCGTGCTGCAACTGCATAGAGTTTCGCGGATTCAATGCCCAAGGCGAAGCCTACACAATCGGCTGGTATTGTCTGCTGGCGGAAATGTCAATAACGCCGTTTGGGACTTGCCTGAGTTCTCATGCGCGGCGCAACAATCGGCGTAGGGTTGTTTACGACAGACGGAATGCACCGCCTGGATTTGAAGAGGGGCTTGCCCCCGTGACGATGCGTAGATGCTTTTCCCGAAAGGAGCGGTTCAAAGCCTTGAGGGAAGAAACGAGAGGCTACCGAGGCGGCAGTACATCCTACCAACGTAAGGACGGCGACTTGGATGCGGTTGGAACTGGCAAGATACCGAAAGGGCTTGGGAACTGAAATGGAATGGGCGATAGGGATAGTGTCGGTGTTTATAGGACTTTGGCTGATGTTCAAGTTGGTGAAAGAGGACGACAAGCACGAGAAGAGCTTGGACGAAAACTTCGACATGGATGAGCAGTACGAAGACACCCACAGCATCGAGGACGGAGAAGACTGATGGGCGGAGACAAGTCATCCCCGAAAGTAATAGCGAGGAATCGGCTCTGGACGGAAACGGACGGGGCGGAGCGTTATTTGGCGGAGTGCGAGCGGAAGCGTCAGGAGTTTGAGCGTCTAGTAAAAAGTTTGGCGAAGTGTCCGATATGCAAAGGGGCGGCACGGATAGATAGATTTGGCTTGCTCGGGCACGGAGTGTGGATAGGGTGCGACGAAACGGACGAGTGCTGTAGATACATCGAGTATCACGAAGGGGGATGGAGCATAGAGGACACGGCGAGGGACTGGAATCGGCGGAATCGTGGAGTGCTTAAGTGCATTCGGCTGCTGAAGCGTTGGTTTAGGGTGCGATTTGGGAAGATGGCAAGGGCGGAAAGGGTTAGAAAAAGGGAATTAGCGGCAAAAAAAGCGGAAGAAATGGCCAAAAAGCGGGAGATATTCGGTATTTTTGAGCCGAAAACTGCTAAAAAGTGGTGGAAGTTTTGGAGAATGGGCAATAAATATGATGAAGAGAAGCCCGAAAAGGGCAAAGGAGCCTAGAGATGAACGAAGTATTGCCAAGGATAGATTCATGCGGGAGACGTGTAGGTGGGCAACCATCCGTGATAAGGGTTTTTAATCGAAAGGTGAGCATAGTTCCGAGCGATGCCCGACGGGTGAGGACTGGCGGAGGCGTACCCGCACGTGTCGTATTAGCCGATGCGAAGATGCAGAAGGGCGGGCTTGTGCGCATAGTGGCGGCGAAGCCGTTGGCGGAACGGCTGGCGGGAAAGGCGGCATTGGCGAAAAGGGAAGAGAAGCCGAGTTTGGTGGAAACGGCGGAACCGGAAGTAAAGCCTTTGACGGAAACCGAAGAGCGGCTAACCGACTTGCTGGAAGTAGCACAGGAAGTGAATCCGCAGGCGGATGCGGCGGAAGCAGTGGGATCGGCAGAGGGAGAGAATGTGGCAATCATCCCCGAGTTGCCAGAGAAACCCGAAGCGGAGGAGGCGGCTGGCGAAGAGCCTAAAGGGTGGAGTCCGCCAGAGCAGCCAATGCCCTTCAAGAAGAAGCGCAAGAAGAATAGACACAACAGGCATTCGATGATGGCGGTAGAAGGGGGCTTGCTGTAAAGATGTGCCTTCGGACGGAAGACGATAAGGACAGGAAGAGCGGTGTCAAGGCGATGTTCGTGCTTGGCTGGCTGCTCTTCTTCTTTTTGTTGTTTTTCATATCGGTGTTGTGCGGAGGGTGCGCCAATGTGCTGGAGCGGACGGATGGGCGTGACAGCCCATATGGACTGCAGCAACATCCGTACTATTCGACGGAGGCGGTGTGGCGGGACTGCGTGAGCGCACCTTGGCGGATGAGCGCGGGGTTCGAGAACACGTGGTATGCGGCGGCGACGGTCACTTGGCCGTTCTGGGCGGTTGACGAAGTGTTGGAGGCGGCGGTTGACACGATGTTCTACCCCGCCGACGCGACATGGTTCCATTGCTTCAGGGAGAAGCGGAAAGACGAGAAGAGACGATGAGCGGAGTGATAGCGGAAACGTGCAACGGAATGAGTCCGATAGCGTTTGCGGTAATAGCGATGGCGCTGACGGCGCTGTTCTTCGGAGAGTACATCGGGGCATAGCGTTTTTTCTGATGGGATGCTGGGCTACCATCCCGAAAAGAAAGGTGAAAGATGGCGAGGCGCATACTTACGACGTATCTGGGGAAACTGCACAAGTTGAGCAACAATCCCCGCGTGATAAGCGACGGGGCGTTCACGATGCTCTGCGAAAGCATGCTTGGGCAGGACGAGAAGGGCAACAAGAACGTAGAGCTGCTGGGGCTGAACAACATAATAGTGTGGATGGTTCCCACGGAACTTCCCGGTGAAAGGGACGACTGGCCTTGGGAAGGGCAGGAAGGGAAGTTGGTCATTCTGTCGGGGAACCAGCGCTACGATGCCTTGGTTGAGATGGCGTATGAGCGGATACCCGACGAATGGATAAAGCCCGCAAAGTACGCCAACGGGGAGTGGATAAGTCCCGAGCATGCGGAGAAGGTCATCCTGCTGATGAACAATCCAGAAGGGGTGAGCGGCGAGACGGACTACGACAAGTTGGTTGCGAAGTTCGATGCGATGACCCTCAAGGCGGTCGGGATGGACTTTGCGCAGACGCCTCTGGACTTCCAGGAGAAGATGTCGGGGCCGGTTGAAGACGAGGTGGAGCAGGGCGAACACGGCGAGCAAGACCAGGAACTGACGGACTTCAAGAAGCGGCGAGAGGACAGCCGAGGGAATCTTGAGGAGATACTTGACATGGGCTTCTACGACGTGGTGTACTTCGAGACGCACGACCAGAAGATGCTCTTCAACGAGTTCCTGAAGGAGAAGTACGGGGTGGATGCGAACAGGGACATATTCATCAACGGGTTCAAGGTTTCGGAGGCATTGGGGAAGAAGATAGAGTACAGCGGGTTGAAGTTCCCCGACTCCAAGCCGAGCAGGTCGCTTCAGGAGATGGCGATGGACGGTACGGAGTTCGGGTGGGAGAAGGACGGAGACGTGATGCCCGACGGGACGGAGCCCGAAGAGGAGGACGGAGAGAAGATAGAGGACGGGAGCGGGATAGACGGGGTGATATGAGATGCGGTTGGGCGGTTCATACATCCCGAGCGTTAGGTTTGGGCATTTAATAAGCGGTCTTCCGCGAGGGCGGTTGGCGGCGAGGCATTTCACCAAAGGAGAAACAACAGATGGCGACAAAGAAGAAGGCGGCGGCGAAGAAGACATCAACGCCAAAGAAGAAGTCCGCGAAGTGGGCGAAGAGTTCATCCGACTATTCGCAGAAGCAGGCGGCGAAGGCGAAGTCGAAGCAGTTCCTCGGGAACATGGAGGACTACCAGACGAAGAAGACGGGCGGGAAGCGGATTCGGGACTACGGGCAGAAGCCGCCGAAGGGGTACATGCGGACTGGCGGACGGTACTTTGCGAAGATAGAGAACATGCGCCCCGTGAAGTCGATGACGACGCTACAGCAGCGCGGGCTGTTCTATGCGAACAAGGAGAAGTGGCTGGGGCCGGACGGGAAGGGCGGGTATCTCGGAAGCGCATCCAACCAGGGAATGTACAACGGCGAGACGAGCGAGGCGAACTTCCGCAAGACGAGCGGGGCGCGGAAGCTGATCGATGCGGACGGAGGGACGTATGGGCCGGACTACAAGAAGCATGCGGGCGGGAAGAAGGCGGCGAAGAGCCGCTACATAATGGCCATTGGACAGGACGGCCACAAGCGATAGCGAAGGACAATCCTGGGGCGGGAAGAGCGCGGCTTCCATTCGCGGGCGCGGTGGAAGCGCGCCTTTTTGTCGGAGGAGAGAGGAGAGCGGCTTAGAAAATGGCAAAGAGAATGTCAGATTGGTACTATACCATCCCTAAAGAAACTAGAAAGCGCATACGGATTATCCTCTCTGGAATGACGCAAAGGTGTTATAATCCGAAAACTAACTGCTACCAAGACTATGGAGGCAGGGGGATTAGGGTGTGCAAGGAATGGTTCGACGAAGAACTAAATCTGATTAGAACAGAGCCTTTTATGCAATGGGCATTAACTCATGGCTATAAGCCTGGGTTGCAGATAGACCGTATAGATAACAACGGAAACTATGAACCTTCTAATTGTAGGTTTGTCACTCCGTTAGTGAATGGCAGGAACAAGAGAAATTGTAAACCTATAATGTACAACGGAGAAACACTTTGTCTTTCTGAGTGGGCCGAAAGATTAGGAATCCCAAAACATGTAATCAAACAGAGGATAAAAAGGGGGCTGCCTCTTGAGAAAGTTATGGTAAGCACGAAGCAAGAAAAAGATGAACTAGTATGGTTTAGGGGGCATAAGGTACGGCTAAGTCATTTGTCTAAGAGGTTTGGAGTGAGTAGAGGTGTCATCCGCCTGAGACTTAGACACGGATGGAAGATTGAAGATGCCGTAACAAAGGAAGTTGGTATTGGACACTCTTATTTTGTGATGATGGATGGTGAGCGAAATAGTATTAAATATTTTGCGAGAAAATATGGAGTAAGATATGTGAGACTTTGTGAACTAATTAGGGCTGGGTGTCCGATAGAAGAAGCTATACGGAGATTAAAAAAATGATTTTGCCTCGGTACTCAACACCCGCCACGGATAAGCTATGCCGTGAGATAGCGAAGAAGAGCCACGGCACGATATTCTGCCTTTTGAGCCGAGGCAAGGACTCGCTTGCGGCATACCTGCAGTGCCTTAAGTTCTTCAACAGGATAATCTGCGTGCATTGTGCGACCGTTCCCGGCTACAGGTTTGCGGACGAATATCTTGACTATCTCGAGGCGATGTTGAACACACGGATACTTCGGATGATGGGCGAGGACTTGAAGATGGCGCTCGTGCGGTACATATACCAGGAAAGCCCGTGGGAGTGCGACGTGATAGACCAGGTCATCCCCGACAGAGACTTCACTAAACTGGACGTGCTCGAATACCTGCGGATGAAGTTCAACCTTCCGAGGGCGTGGTGCGCCGTTGGGATAAGCAAGAACGATTCGATAGACCGGCTGATATACTGCCGCAAGACGATGGGGAAGAATGTCGGGAACAAGACATTCTATCCTTGCTGGGACTGGCCGCGCGAAGAGATGCTGAATGCGATAACGGAGGCGGGGCTTGTGCTCGCCCCCGAATACAAGTATGTGAACAGGTCGATGGGCGGAGTTCCGTCCGCGACGTACAACAAGGTGATGATGGAGCATTTTCCGCAGGACTGGGAACTCACGAAGAAGTGGTATCCGCTGGCGGAGGTGAAAAACTACAGGGAGGAACTGATAGATGCAAACTATCCTCTGTGGATGGAACAGGAGGCAGCGAAACGCGGCGGTAGAGCTGGCGAACTGCCGAGAGTGGGAGAGGGGGGCAAAGAAGGAGTGGGCGAAGGAGGCGATGGCGAGGGTTCTGGCATGTTCGTCCCGAATGACGGTGCAGTGGACGCCGAGGAAGGAGAGGGCTGATGGAGGAGCGGACTGAGCGGAGCCCGATAGAAGGCGTGGGCGAGATGATGCGGCCGTCTGTGGCGCGGTCGGTGAGGGAGATGCGCGAGCGAGCGCCGATAATGGCGGCGAACGGGATATTCCGCCACCCTTCCGAATGCACGCAGGAGGAGCAGAACTTCATAGCGGACTGCCTGAAGAAGAACATACCGCTGTACACGATAGCGGCGCTGATACACTGCGAGCGCAGTTTCCTCTCACGGTACATACGGAAGCATCCCGAACTGCAGGCGCTGAAGGACGAGCAGCCCGAAAACATGGTTGAGGAGGCGGAATACCAGTTGGACAGGCTGAACAGGGCTGGGAACGCGAGCACGATTATCTTCACTTTGCAGACAAAGGGGCGCAAGCGCGGGTGGACGACAGAAGACCTTCCAGGCGATGGCGGCGACTCCAGCCAGCCGAGAATCGTGATGGGCGTCATCCCCGACGAGGCGGTGAAGGAGGCGGACGAGCAAATTGAGAAGGTCAGGGGCGACAAGCCGAATCCAGGGGGGGTGATGGCCGACCCGATGGCGCTAGCGGCGATGGAGCAGATGGGGAAGGAAGTGAAGGAGTACGTGGATGCGGCGGTGGAGGCGGCGAAGCCCGAGGCGGTCGACGCCGATTCCGTCGAGGTGGGCGAGGCTCCGTATGGCGGGGAGGCGGACTTGGAGTCGCAGTACGGCCCGAATGGGTTCGGGGCGGCGAATCCGTCCATGGGCGGAGACCCTTGGTCGGAGGGAGCGGACTCGCCGTTCTTCCAGTAACGTTTTTGTCTTGTTGGCGTTTTCCAAATGGCGAAGAGAAAGTGCAAGAGATGCGGGCGTCAGTTCGACTCGAAGGGGTCGGGCGACTACTTCTGTTCACCGCTGTGCAGGATGACTGGGTTCTTCATGGGCGGCGGCGGCGACACGTCGAAACCGGGCGTTGCGAAACCAGCGGAGGTCATCCCAGCGGCGAAGCCCGTGCGCGTCAAGAAGGACGACGAGAGGTATGCGCGGGTGAGGCAGATGTTCACGCTTCCGGCGAATGAGCGGTGGGAACTCGCAAAGACGTTCAGCGAGGAGGAGCGGGCGTATGCGAGGCGGCTCGCCAAGCGCAGCCTGATGGAGGAGGACAGGCTTACGCGGGAGTGGGACTGGAACGGCTCTAGCGAGGAGACCGAGGAGGACGTGATATACGACAGCGGACTTCTTGGGGAATCGGACGACGGAAGCATTTAAGGTGCATTGCGATGGCTTTGAACAAGTTCAAGTTCGTAGAGATGTTCATCAACCCAGAGACGGGTTCTCCGTATGAGGACACGGGTTCTCCAAAGTTGGTCAACACCCATTTCTTCGGGAATAAGGAGCTTCACCAGATAGCCCGCATCATCTATGAGAAGCGCAGGGTCGTCGAGAAGGAAGTCAAAATCGGCAAGGGCGGCAAGGTCGTGGAGTCCAAGGAGAAGGAGTCCTTCATCCTCGTCGAGAAGATGGGGGAGAAGGGCGGATGGATTGAGAAGAGCGGCAACCTGTCGCAAGGCGGCGACTGCTGGGTGGGCGAGGGCGGCATCGTCTGCGACAACGGCTTTGTTGGCGGAGACGTGAACCTCATCGCTGGAGTCGTTGGCGAAAATGCGAAGGTCGTTGACGAGGCGAAGATAATGGGGATTACCGGCATCGGAGGCAATGCCTACGTGTGCGGCAAGGCGCAGGTCAACAGCAACCGAGAGGTGAAGGAGGGCGAGAAGGAAGCGCCGCCGCTTTCAGTGAGCGGCACGGCGAGGGTCGAGGGGAAGGTGAAGGGCAGCGCAATCGTGACGGGGAGTTCCTACGTCGGCCCTGATGCGACCGTAGAGGGGCAGGCCACGGTGACGGGGAATGCACAGGTGTTCGGCAAGGTGGGCGGCAAGGCGGTTGTCAGGGATGCTGCGGTCGTGTACGGAAGCGTGTCGGGGAAAGCGGTTGTCGGGTATGAGGCGGTCATCCTAGAGAGCGGGAATGTGGCGGGAGAGGCCGTGGTTGAATCCGGCATCATCGGCGGCGAGGTCACGGACAAATCGGTCATATCGTATGGGCAAGTGTATCTTGAAAAGGGCAGCAAGTTGTCGGGCGAGTCGAGGGCGGCTGGGAATGCCTTCATCGGCGGCGCGATGACGGGCAAGAGTGTTTCAATAGACAACAATGCCTCCGTGATGGAGAAAGGCAAGGTTTCAAACGGCTCGGTTGTGGGGAACGGAGCGGTGTACGGGACGGTGACCGACGGCTCGGTCGCGGGGAACGGGCTGCTGGCAGGGAAGATTTCGGGAAAGAAGTCCGCACTGTCGGAAGGGGCGAGAATCGGTGAGGGCGGAAGCCTGCAGGGCGGGGCGTGCGCGGGTTCGTCGAATCTCGCCGGCTCATCCACGAAAGGAGCGGGCGGCAATGCCGTGGTCGCCCCTGGGGCGTCCGCCGACAAAGTGATAGCGGAGAACGAGGTGTTCGTTGAAGACCCAGGAAAGGACATCAACAGGGAACCTGCGGGCGCGGCTGTGATTTGCCCCATAGAGAAGGAGTGATTTCCCCGTGTCTTTAGTTTTTGGAGGGGCGGTAGTGTGCAGCCGACCCCTCCTTTTTTTTAATAAATGTTATATTCCCTACTTGCAAGCCGAACGGGGATATGGTACAATGTCCGCCGTCAAGGACAAGAAAGGAAACAAAACAAATGAGAGAAGAAACGAAGAAAGAGACAAACCTGCAGCCCGCGTTCCAGTTCTACCACCCGAATCCCAAGGGGACGGGCTCGGCGGTTGGGTTCAGGCTCTTCCCCGCGACGCTCAAGGGCGGTGGGTACGTGCAGATGGAGATTGCAAAGCAGCAGACTGTCGGGGACGTCGAGCGCAAGGTGTTCCCAACGTTCAACTGGAAGGAGCGCATCATCGTCCGCCTCAACCCGATAGAGGTCGCGGAAATCGTGAGGTGCATTAGGGGGATGACGGAGAGCATCCGCGACGGAGCGGGGTTCGTCCACAAGTCCGACGGCGGCGAATCGAAGATCACTTTCGTGCATGTCGTAGAGCCCAAGCCGTGCTACCAGTTGAAGGTGATGCACGAGACGCTTGCGGGCATGGACAAGGAGGTCGCGTTCTACATCTTCCCCGCCGAGGCGTCCGCACTAGAGATGGCGCTTACCGCCAATATGGGGCTGCTCTGTTTCGGGTCGTGAAAGCGGGGCGGAGAAAAAAGTTAAAAAACTTTTGATTACCCCCTTGCAATCCGTCCGTGGGTTTGGTACAATATGCGCCGTTCCCCCGCGTGGGGGAGTTCAACAAGGACAAAGACAAGGAAAAGGACAAAGAAAATGATTAGCCTGATGAGAGAGAACGGCGTGACGGTGCGGCTTGATGCCGCCTACGACGTTGACAAGGAGACCGCCGAGTACACGGTGACCTGCAAGGGGTTCCGTCTGGTGTTCGGCAACTTTAAGGAGGCGGCGCAAATCTACAAGTCGATATGCGCCGACGTGAAGGATGGGCGCGAGGTCGTGTACCGCCTTGCACAACTTGATTATCTCTTGAAGGAGGTGGCCTGATGTCCGCTTTCATGGTCAACAACCGCACGCTCACGAAAATCGCCAAGTACATGGAGGCCTGCGCCAACTACGAAATTGGCAAGGCCCCAGGGCTTTCCGAAATCGCCCTTGACGGTGACTTCCAGCGGCTTCTTTCCGAAGAGGGGCTTGTGGACAGGAAGACGGGGCTTTTCTCCGCTCCGCTTATCCATGCGTTCCTCTATTGCCGCAACCGCCATGCCCTCATGCAGCGGTACGGCGAGAAGGAGACGGAAGAGAAAATGTGTCCTTCGGAACTGGAGCCGATGGAGGACGGAGGGACGGCAATCGACATTTCGAGGGAGACGCGGAAGGAGTGGCTTGCGAATCTCTACACGGTGTGCCGCTGCTATCTCTACCAAATCGCGGAGGGAGACTATCAGGACGATGAGTTTTACTGGAAGATGAGCGGATGGATCGGGGCGATGGCCAAGGTTCTCGCCGCATATGTGGTGGCCGAGGTGCGCCCTTACCGCCTAATGGGGAGCGGCGAGCGGTCCAAGCCATGGGATGAGTTCTGATTTTTAGACGTCAACTGGCGAAAATAAGCCCCCGAAGGAGTTCCCAATCTCCCCTTCGGGGGTTTCCTATTTCTCCGTAGCCCGAAATCCTGCGAAATTCGCCCCTCTGTCGCCTTGGAGCGGTTGAAAGGTGTAGTTTATCATCCGAAAGGCTCGGGCAGATTCTAGGGCATCTAATGTGGCTAGAAACGAGAGATGGGCGGGAGATGAGGCTGGAGGGGTGACGGCAACATCTCCAGACAGGGGCGTTAGACGGCTTTAGAGAGTGAGGAGAGGTTTGGGGGCATCGTCTATCATCCCCGGCTGTTCGGGTGGCTCTAAGGCACGATTTTGAGCGGTTTCCGTTGAATGGGGAAGTGGGGGTTCGTGTCGGTTTTCCGTCCATGGCGTATGTGGGCGGATTTTGGGGTCATTTTTTTGGGGGGAGTTTCTTACGTGCGCGCGCGAGTTCACCCACACACAATTTCTTAGATAATTCTTATTCTTTGGGGGGTTTGAAGGGAATTGCGTGGGGTAGGGGTGAGGGGAATAGTAATACTACAGTATTTTCTTATAGGGGTACACAGGGGGGATTTCTTTTTATGGGGGAGGGGAGGAAAGGGGGGACTTTGAAAAAGATGCCGTCATCCGCCGACAGCCCCAAAAACGGCGATAATTGACATTCTAAAACCCACGTGGACATTAGGAATTGTAGTTATGGAGGGCGAAAATCGAGCAAAAACGGCCCCGAAAAGCGGTTCTGATGGCGAAAATCCTACAAAATTGTCGTAAAAACGGCTTCTAGTTTACATAACTATTTGATGAATTTCGTGAAAATTTCTGCTAAGTTCTGCTATGAGTTCTGCTATTTTTTCTTGATGTTATGCGACAACTAATCGCCCCTTGAAGTGAAAAATAACTAACAGAATTTTTAGATACGGCATTTCTAGTTTACATAACTCTGCTATATTTTTCTGCTAGATGTTGTGGTTGTCTAACTTCTTGAGTTTTCTTAAAGTTATGCGTCATCGGCTTCTTGGGGCGAAAAAAGATGAAAAAAATGTTAAATACCCCCTTGCAAGCCGTTCGTAGGTTTGATATACTATGCGGCGTTCTGCGGGGCATGGTGCTCTGCGGGCAATCCTACGAGGACAAAGACAAGGAAAGGACAACAAAAATGAACGCTGAAATCAAAATCGGAAACTGGTACTACCGCATGATGGGGTACGGCGGGAGCGACAGCCAAATGTGCTGCATTCGCCGCAAGACGGAAGAGAAGACGGGGGCGGGCATGTTCTCCCTCTTCAACGGCACTGGCAAGATGCAGCCCCTTCCCGTGAGCGACATCTATGAGGCGGTTGACGAGAAGGGACGGACTTTCAAGGTTTCCGCAAACGACCTTGAGGCGAACGGGCATATCGGAATCGGCACGCTCAGGGAGCCCAAGTACGGACACGTGGCGAGCATATGCCGTAAGGATGCCCGTCTGCTCGTCGAGACTGGCAAGTACACGGACGTTGAAATCATGGCGGCTTTCCCGTATGCTTTCGGGGACTATGAGGACGAAGCCGAGGCGAACGCGGGCAAGACCGAGCCCATGACGGACGTTCAGGAGGAAATCCTCAAGGCAGCATACGCCGCCAACTGCGAGAAGGAGAAGCGGGCGAAGGAAGAGGCCGACCGCAAGTATGCCGCGGAGGTCGCCGCCCTTCGGGTGAAGTACAACTATATCCCGTGCCCCAAGACCGAGGGTAAGTGGCTCACCGTGGGGGAGAAGCGGAGGAACGTGCTGGCGGTTCTCAAGCACGAATTCCCCAACGTGAAGTTCAAGGCTCACACCCGCAACGGCAGCACAAGCGACTCAATCACGGTTGAGTATTCGGACGGACCAGCCTACGACAAGGTGATGAAGGTTCTCAACGGCTTTGAGACCACCACGTACAACGCATATGAGGACATTCACGAGGACTGCACCCAGCCCGCCGCCTGCGTGTGCGGAGGATTCGACTACGTGTTCCTTGAGCGCAGCACGAGCGAGGACGTTTACAAGTACATCTACGACTACATCATGAAGAACGTGGGAGGTGCTACCGATGAGTATGCGAGGGGGACGGCGCACAAGATTTGCACCAAGACGGACTTTCCGAATGGCGGCTATGAAATCGAGGGGCTTGAACTCTCCAAGGCGGGGGAGTGGGTTCTTCACATCAAGGCGAAAGCCGAGCAGAAGCCGACTCCGCCCGATTCCCCGAAGGGGAACGGCGGCGGCGTGGAGGTGACGGAGAACAAGGAGAAGAACGGCATTGAAATCCGCTTTCCTTCGATGCCGAGCGAGGAGATTCGTAGCGACCTCAAGGCTAATGGGTGGCGTTGGACACGATATAACGGAGGGCTTTGGTATAACAAGGCGAATGATAACAATCGGGCTTTTGCTCGAGAGATTGCGAAAAAAGTTGCTTGATTGTGGTTGCGCACTGCAAGGGGATTTGGTATAATCCCCTTGTCCTCTGCACTATGAGTCGCAACCATAGAGCGATAGAGAGGCGGTAGTTTTGTCGTGCTATACATAAAGGGTAAACCCTTTCTCTCCGAAAGGAGTGTTGCGAATGTGTAGCACGACTATTTGTTTATAGTGGAGTTGCAACCCATGAAAGAACCTTATGTGTATGTAAGAGTAGGGAAAGGAAAGTATGTGCGAGAGCATATACTTGTGATGGAGAAGAAACTAGGTCATCCTATCCCAAAGGGGTATCACGTACATCATATCAATGGAAATACAAGAGACAATCGGCCGGAAAATTTAGAACTTTATAAGAGAGGAAATCATAGCCGACTTCATGCCGCAATTAGGAGAGCTAAAGGAGAATATCTAAGTGAAGAGGAGAAAGCAGAAAGGGCAAGGCGGCGAGCTGCCGCCTATAGAGCCAAGAATAGAGATAAGGTAAATGAGAAACAACGAGAACGATATTATCAAAATCGAGAGGAAGCATTGTTAGAAAAAAAGGAATGGCGTGAAACTCACAAGGAGCAGATAGCAAAAAGCGGCAAGGAATATCGGGAGAAGCATAAAGCAGAGATTCGGGAAAGAGATAGGATTTATAAACTCAAACATAGGAAAGAGATTCAGGAGTCTGGAAGAAAGTATAGAGAAGTTCATTATGAAGAGATTAGAGCGAAGAGAAAGGCTTATGAAGCAAGTCATAAAGATGAAATAGCAAGAAGAAGAAAAATCTATAGGGAAAAGAATAAGGCTCGGATTTCCGAACAAAGAAAAAAGAAACGTGCTATGAGGACTCCAGAAGAGATAGAGAAGTCTCGCGCTTACTTTCGTGCATACTATTTGAAATACAAGAATGTTCCAAAATCACAAAGAAAGGAAAACTAAAAGATGACGACATCCGATGCACAGCGGCAGACTACTGCCCTGTTTGAGATTGCAAGGCAGCTCCGAATCAAGAACCGCCTTGAGGAGTTCCGTCTGCGCAAGGAGTATTCTTCGGCGGAGAACGCCCCTATCATTGACAAGATTATGGAGGACAAGCGATGATTACCAGAGGCAAACCATATGAGGCGAGGGGCGAAGATGCAAAGGAGCGGAACATCCACAAGCGAAGGGTCTGCTACATCACGGCTGGAGTGCCGACTCCAGAGCAGAAGGCCGTGATAGAGAAGATGGAGCGCATAGTTTCGGAAGGGGAGGTGAACGGAGACCCCTATCGAGTGATGCGTAATGCGGAGTTCATCGGGATAGACTTTTTCGAGGAGGAGTTTCGGGCGGACGGCAAGTGGTATCGGATGCCAAACTACGATGCCGACATGACCTTGATGCAGACGGGAGCGCTATGAGCCTCACGATGCCGCAGCAGAACAGGCTGGCTTGGAGGCTAGCGGGACTCCTGAACACAAGGATAGACCGCATATTCGACTGGCGGTTGATATGGGCGGCAAAGGCATTCATCCCCGAACCTTCCTCGATAGAAAGGCTGATGGTTGAGCGGGGGCAGTACGATTCAGAAGCAGACCCTTGCGAATCTCTATACGATGCGATAGGTAGGGTGTACGGGGATGAAGCCTTGGGGATTGTGAAGCGGCTAGTGGGATGTGAGGAAGAGGGGGAAGTAGAAAAAAGTTGAAAAATCTTTAGTTGCCCCCTTGCAATCCGACCGTGGGTATGATATACTATGTCCCGTCAAGCCCACGGTGGGCGGACAAACAAGGACAAAGACAAAGCAAGGACAACAAAGATGAAGAAGTTTGAGACTGGCGATGTGGTTAAAGTCGTAAGCAAGGAATGCGCTTCTTACGGCAATGTGGGTATCGTGAAGAAAATCACGGACAACAAGACTTGGCCCTATACGGTCATGTTCATGGATGCGGAAAGCGAATATTCCGAAGATGAACTCGAGAAGGTTTGTGATGGCAAGCCCCGTAATGGCAAGGAGAGCCGCAAGACCATACCAGTTAACACAAGCAAGAAGATGGTGTCTGATGCGAAAGCAAAGGTGATGCGTAGCAAGCCGCTCCGCAAATCCCTCAAGGACTGGTTCAACCACAAGGGGAAGTGCCCTTTTAACGAGGTTGAGCGATTCGGGGATTGGGTAGACCTCATGTTGGACATGATGCGAGTAGAGATCGGCAATAGCCGCCTTGAAACAGCGGAAAATCTCTTTGAGGCATTGAAGGTGCAGTCTATGGGCGACCCTATTGCCTTGAAGTGTGTTAGGTATTTGAATAAGAAGAAGGTCCAAAACGACATAGACTGCTATGTTGAGGAGGGCAGGGTTTATGCTTCCGTTTGGATTAAGCACATGGTAGTTAGCTATGCAAACGAGTTGGCGGAGGAGGTTGCGGGGAAGTTCCGTGAGAAGGGGTACTCCGTTAACGTGTGGCCCGACGAGGAGGACTCCAGTGAAGCCACGGTGTGCGCCGTGATGGATGTCGCGAAGTTCTTCAAGATGCAGAAGAAGTGAGGGCGGTAAGATGACTATTGCTGTAGAAAAACCTTTTGGAGAGATTATTGCAGAAATCCTCTTACAGAACTTGAGGCGGGATGCGGGAGAAAAGTATATTGATTTCCTGCTTGCCGTTTATAAAAACGTGGAAGAGGACAAGACCCTTGCGGAATGTTTGGAAGTGTGCATCAAGGCTAATAGCGGCCCATTCCCAACGATAAAGCGAATTGAAGTGGAGTTAGCGAAAATGGACGGTGGAATTCGCCCGCTCTTGGAGAAGAAGGGCATTGTAGAGCCTATGCCGAAAGTTGAGGTGTGACATGAGAAGGGTGCAGACGTTTGTGGTGACGATTGAGACACCATACAAGGATTCGTGCGGTATGCACACCCATGAGCTCACGGCTGGAGACATCCGTAGGGCTTTGGAGAATGCTTGTAGTGAAAGTGCAGAGGTCTCCGTGAAAGAGCGCGGCAGTACGGTGAAAGGGGAATGATGATGAAGATGACTATTGCAATTCTTGTTTCCGTAGCCATGTCGTTTGTGGCGGCGGCGAAGACCATGGAGGTCTATGTGAACATTCCAGGGCAGAAGCCCGTGCATTGCTTGAATGCGGAAGTGGAGTATTCTAGGACAACTCTAATGGTGACGATTCGGATGCCGTGGGGCGTGACTTACTGCACGCACATGAGCAACGTGGTGATGGTGGAGAGGGAGGGGCGGTGATGTTCAAGGCCGACCTTTGGTGTGAGAAGAGGGCCATTCCATCCCCGAAACATCCGGGGTGGGTTGGCTTCATCATTTCGGAGGGGGACGTGATGGGGGACCTCGACTTGTCCTTTAGCGCACAGTTGGCGAAGAGGTGCGGGCTTGCGGAGCGGCTAGGCAAGACATACACCGTGGTTTGGATAAAGGAGGGACTTCTTAACGGATGGAAGAGGGCTGGGGGAGCGAGGGGATTGCGGCGATGCCTTGAAAGGGTGTTTTCCGAAAGGGACGGGCGGAGGTTCTTCAAGGCGGTTTGGGACAAGGCGGATGCCACGGAGCAGATAAAGGCGAGGGTGACGGAGCGGCAGAGGGCCATCCACGACAGAAGGACTTTCGACGCCGACATCAGAGATGCATTCTCGAGTCGCGGGACGATTCGGGGAGCGGCGGAGCATTTCGGGATGGGGTGAAAGTCCCCCTAAAAAAAACTTTAACTTTTTTTGATTACCCCCTTGCAAGGCGTCCGTAAGTGTGATATACTATGCGGCGTTCTGCGGGACACAAGGTGTGTTCCGACGAGGACAAGGACAAAGACAAGAAAGGACAACAAAGATGAAGTACACAGTTAGCATAGCGGTTGATGGGCGTATTGACATTGAGGTTGATGCGAACGATGCGGAGGAAGCTAGGGTCAAGGCTCTCGATGCTTTTGCCAATGCCGACCTCTCGAAAATGGAGATTGTCGGGACAAGTGCCGTGAACTGCTCCGATGACGACGGCAACCTTATTGCGGATTATGAGTAATCAAAAATAAAGGGGCGGGCAACGGCGAGAGCCGACCCGCCTAAACGAAGGAGATTGCGATATGGGAAAACAAAAGTGGACACTCGAATGGACATTCAAGTATTATGATGGACATACAGAATTAGCATATCCAGTAGAATATTGGAATGGCGGTTTTATGAAGTGGGGGAAAAGACCGTCTGATAGGTTTTTGTTTGATTCTGAAAAGGAATTAAAGGATTTTATCTCAAAAGCCCTATGGGATAAGAATGACCCTTCAAACAAATCATTTAGAATAGTTCAGTATGAGGGTGATGTCGTTGAAAGGGCGTAAATCTTCATCGGTCAAGAAGTAAGAGGAGGTTGCGATATGTGGCAGATGGTAAAAGAGAATCTTGAAACGAAGGCGCGGCACGTGTGCGGCACGTACTCATCCGCAAAGATGGGATTGCACTATGCCCCCGAAGTCTTGGACGACAACCTCACCGAAATGAAGGTTGACATCGACGAGAAGGACGACAAGATAGGGGATTTCATGCAGGCTGGCGGCAAGTTGGCGGTCGTGTGCAACGGCTATCAGTTCTATCTCACGAAGAAGATTAGAGACCCTTACGGGAACTTCTTTGCCGAACCATCGGGATGCGTCCGTATCGGCGGCAAGGTGACGTGGCGCAAGGGGAAGACCATCCGTCTCTCCGTTGTCAAGGACATTGTTTCACCCGATGCCGTGACGGTGGAAACTCTCGACGGCGAAGCGGAGACCGCCACTGTCCCGTTCTCCGCACTCAAGGCGGCATGAAAAAAAGTTTAACTTTTTCACATTACCCCCTTGCAAGTGAAACGATAGTATGATATACTATGCGGCGTTTTCCCCGCGTTGGGGATGCTACTAGGACAACAAAGACAAGGACAAAGACAATGAAAGAGAAAGCAAAGAAGTTCATCGGGCCGTCAAAGCGGATGGCACAAGCCCTCGAAGCGGAGGGTCTGTACGTCAAATGGCCCTCGGTAATCAAGGACGAAGGGGACCTCGCCATTGAGGGTACTTTCACGACTGGCGAAGGGTGGGAAAAGTTGGTGACAATCGACTTGCGCGACAAGTTGGCCCTCGGCACGAAGAATGGCGTTGACAATGCGATTTCCTACGAACTCACTAAAGCCTATGAAGAGTTTGACGTGGACGAGGAACTGAAGTTGAATATGGAGGGGACGGAAGAGGAGCGTAGGGCAAGGGGAGTTCCCGACGCCGCACGTCTCCTAGAGGACATGAAGGAGCAGGAGGTATGCCTTAAGCGGTTCTCCGACGTTGCGGATGCGGTGGCGGGCGGTCGCCCAATCCCGCCGAAGGAGGATGAGGAGGACCGCGAGACCGTACACATCACGCCGCAGACCGCTCAGATGATTGTTGACTATCTCCGCATACTCTACAAGAACATGAACACACTTGGCAAGGACGATTTCGTTCTAATCGGGAATGAACTCTGTCGCAAAATGGGTAAGCCCTTGGTCAAATGGGGCAAGTAAAACTAATGAATTGAGAGGAGGGCGGAACTATGAAGTCAGGCGAAATGTGCGATGCCATTTTGAACGGAGGGGACAAGGACACCGTGTCCCTTTCGGGAGACGTGAAGTCACTTGTGACCGCGATGCGTTTCTTCAAGGGCGGCAAGATGAAAATCAAGGGGCTTGTCGAATTGGACAAGTCCCAGTACAAGGGGACTAACATCCGCAAGTTGAACCTCTCCGACCCCAATGCGGTTGTGCGGCTGTTCAACAAGTTCACTGGCCCCAAGAGCAGGTTTCCGATTGTGGACAAGGAGCGGAACGGGCTGGCGGTGACGGACGGATGGAAGATGCTCCTCTGCCGCATACCCGCCGACTTCCCGATTGACGATGCCGTGGAGTGCGGTTTCTCCACAGACATCTCCTTCAGGTGGCGCGACATTGCGGAGGACATCGAACCTACCGAATATGCGCTTACTTCCTACCGCCGTATGGCAACGATTGAGAAGGGCGGAGAGATGCACGGCTTGCTGCAGGCGATGAGCGCGGCGGTCACCGCTTATGCCCACGAAGACGAAGAGGGGTACTACAACTCTCTCCGTCTGAAGGTCTGTCGGAAGTTCTACGACGTGCGGGGAGTTGCCGAACTCACCGATGCCCTCTTCAAGATGGGATGCGACAGGGTGGCGTTCTGCGAAAAGACGGCGTGGTCGTGCGACTATGTATGTGAGAACACCCCCTTGCACATCTTCGGTTTCGGGGCAGCCGTGAACGCCAAGGGTGTGATAATGCCCCTTCGCTATGCGGACGACTCCATGGGTGCTTTCGTGATGCCCGTGGAAAAGAGCATTTCCGCAAAAAAGAAAGTTGCGTGAAAGGAGAACACTAACCAATGGAAACAAACAACAAGGAAAAGCAGACGGCATTCATCCGAAGCGACGGATGGGTGATTAGCGCCGACGGGATGGCCCGTCTCGTCAAGGCGGGACACAAGGGACACCGCAAGTTCATGGAGTCCATCGAGGGACAGATAGGGGACTGGCACAGGGTAAGCAAGCCGCTTGACAGAGACGCGGCGGCGGTCGTGAAGTCCGTGAAGGGAATGGTTGCCCGCGCGATGTTCGTCTCCAAGGCGATTGTGAACGAGGCGGAGAGAAGGGCTAAGGGAAAGGCTAAGTGAAATGAAGAAGATTACGGAAGAGAAGAAGCGGGAGCGCAGGTACAACACCAAGCCCGCAAGCGAGGCTACACGAAAGGCTAGGCTGGAGCGTGAGAGTCGCGGAGAGTTCCCCGCGGAGTTCATGCGCCTTTCCCTCACGGACGACGCTTTCGAGATTGTGAAGGGGATGGACAACCCCACGTTTCGGGAGTTTGTCTCAACGGCAATTCGCAAGGCGGCGAAACGGCAGTAGCCCAATCATCCCCGGTCACTCTCGCCGTCCCAGACCGTCCGCATCTTAACCTTTCGGGGTGCGGGCGGTTGCCTTTTTATTTTTTTCAAAAAAAAATTAATTACCCCCTTGCAATCCGTCCGAAGGTTTGCTATACTATGCGGCGTTCACGGGACACAGGGCGTGTCCCGAAGAGGACAAGGACAAAGACAAAGAAAGGACAACAAAGATGAACACGATAATCAAGCAGACCGTCGAACTCGGCAAAGTGGCCTACTCGGGCCGCAACCGCTCCAACATGGCGGATGTCACCCTTGAACTCCGCAAGTGTGGCGATGGGGTGGAACTTTCCATCATGGGGGCTATTTGGAACCACATTCACACGGATTGCTATACCTGCGGGCAGTGCCTTGACACGATTGCGGAGTACATCGGCAACAATCCGACATTCAAGCGGGTCTATCGCCTTTGGAAGGACTACCACCTGAAGACAGTCACCGCCGAAGTGATTGATGAGGTGTACGACATTCTCGGAATCGAGAGCAGGGCGGTCGCATAAGACTTAACGGAGGGAGGGGGGACTTCCCACCCCTTCCCCCAAAAAAAGAAAAGGAGAAAAGAAAATGGAATTCACGAACGATGACAAGAAGTATCTCCTGGAGAAAATCTACGGAGGTATCAAGCAGACTTTCGATGAGGACTTGCGCCAAATCGAGGATGCGGCGGATGTCACCACCTACACCCTCTACAAGGACGACAAGAGCGAGGGACGCATTAGCCGCACAAAGGCTATTTCCCTAGTGGGGCGTGAGGGGTGGCTTTCGGGGCTTTCGCGTGCGGCTTTCCACTGGACCGCGATGCGTGAGGTGAAGGGCAAGGAGAATGAATACGTGGGCTTTGACGCCCGTAGGCTGTTCCGCTAATCCGAAAGGAGGTTTGCTATGTTGAAAGACCCCAATTCGTACAGGCTTAGAAAATGGGTGCTCACGTTCTCCGTGACGGCGGGCATACTCTCGCCGCACAAGATGGTAGAAAACCAAGTGCGCGTGTTCTGCGACAAGTACAATCTTGAATGCAAGTGCTACACGTCGGGCTTTATCGTGAAGCAAAAGGACTTTGTTATAAAGGGCTGCACGAACGTCTTTATGCTTCAAGCGGTGAAGGACTCGCTAGAGGACTATTTCAAGCAGTTTGAACAAGCCTAAAGGAGGGCGCGGAAGATGAAAGCAAAGTACACGGTTGAAGTTGAAATGAAAGAGGGGTATTCCCCAATGACGGAGCGGCGGATTGAAACCGCCGTATGGGACAGCACCCCGACCCCAGGAGCCATCCGCAACGTCTCCGTCAGGGGGAGCAACGTGTCGGATGACTTGTCAGTGTTCGCCGCCGACCTCTTCGCATACGGAGAGCGGCGGGGCGGCAAGTGGGTGATGTTGGATTACTTCAACACCCACAGGAAAGCGGAGAATGCCAAGGATAGGGCGAGGGCAAACACGTTTCTCGCATTCCGAAAGGACGGAGAGTTTGCCGTGTTCCAGTACAACCCCCAATCATCCGTATGGGAGAAGTGCTGAACGGCTCTACGCCCCCTTGCAAGCCGACCGCCGTCTGTGGTACAATATGCGGCGTCTTGCGAAACAGGCAACCAAACGATTTACTGTCCAAGGTCTTGTCCGACCTGCCCCCCGATGCAATATTCGAGGGGGCTTTTTTTACCCTCTGAAAAAAAGTTAAAAAATCTTTCATTCCCCCCTTGCAAGGGAAACGGCGATATGATATACTATGTGTGCTTTCCGCGTGGAAGGCGAAACAAGGACAAAGACAAAGAAAGGACAAAGACAATGGAAATCAAAGAATTCAAAGTTGGCACGAAGGTGATGCTCAACGGACAGCCCGAAGCGGTGGGGGTTATCACCGACCTCTTCGGCTCTCGCGCCCACGTGCAGTATGGGAAGGAGGGACACACGTTCGGCAAGGTTGAAAACCTCTCCGACCTCACCCCCATCATTCCCGACACCCCAAGGACAAGGGTGAAGGATATGGTTTCGTATTGGTGCAAGAAGGCAACCCCCGCCGACCTCGCCGCCGTCCGCTCTATGGTGCAAGAAGCCATCGACGCTTGCGGTTTGGATGCTACGGCGGAGGTTGCCGTGGAGAGGGGGGAGGGATGCGTGACCCTCGGACACAACCCCATCAGGGCGGTTATCAAGTTGAACGGCGCATATGCCGCCGTCCGTATGCGGAACGGCGCGGTCGTGAAGGGGATGGACACTATCACCGTTCTGTTCCGCCGCGAAGGTGGCAACTTCTACCGTGAGGACGGCCCCAATATGTTCGACGTGCTTTCGGGCAACCGCCGCACGATGAGTCGCGAAGATGCCCTTGCGGCGGGCGACGCTATCAAGTGGGAGGGCGAGTCCGTCAGCTTCAAGGCGAGCACGAACGGACACATTAGGCAATACCGCTGCCGCCATTGGTACATCTATGAGGGCGGCGTTCCTGGGTACGGCATTGAACACCTCGGAGGGCATTACGGCTATGCCGACACATGGGAGAACCTTAAGCCCGATTTCGCCGCATACGTCAAGGCGGTTGCACACGACCTCGGATATGAGGGTCGCATGTTTAGAAAGGAGGTGGCTTGAAATGAAGTGGCGCTACTAATACATTCTGTCTATGTTGCTTAGACAAGGGCGGCGGAGAAATCCGCCGTCCGTTTTTTTTTGTTTCTCCAACCACCGACCTCGATGACGAAAGGGTGAGGTTCATCCCGTCCCGTTTTGGGAAGTCCATAGACGGACGGAAACCCTAGCAATTCCGCTAGTCTCTCCTAGCAATTTTTCTAGGGTCGGGGCGTCCGAAAAAATCTTAAATTATTTTTGATTACCCCCTTGCAATCCGTCCGCACATTTGATATACTATGTGCCGTTCCCCCGCGTGGGGGGACATTCAAGGACAAGGACAAAGAAAGGACAAACAAAATGGCAACAGGAAACTTCAAGACGATGCGCGACTTCCCGCTCATTGTTGCGGATGACGAATACACGAAGGTCTGCCCCGAATGCGGATGCGGACAGGGCGGAACGCCCGACAAGTGCGAAATCTGCGGTGCGGACCTCACTAACGTTGAATCATTCTACGATGATTTGGGTATGCGTGAGCGTGCGAAGGAAATGGAGGATAAGGCAGACGAATTGAACGAATACCTTACCTTCTACTCCGTCTCCGTGGAAAGCGGCTACTATCGCGGGCTTCAGTTCTATGTCTCCAAAAAGTATTGCGATTTGGAGAACATGGACAATGAGGAGTCCCAAAACGAATTCGGGATGTGCCGTTCCAAGATGCTCCGCAAGTACAAGAGCGAGGGTAATTGGCTGCGCCGTGAACTCCAAAAGGCGAAGGCGGATTTGGGGCTTATGGAACTCGGCGTATATGCCCGATTCAGCAACGGCGAGGTGATGTACACCGAAGTCAAGCCCGATATGCCCAAGAGGGCACAACTCAAGGTCGCACTTAACTCGGCGGCGGCATAAGAGACACCACGGAAGGGTGGGGCGGCTTGCCTTGCCCTTCCATTTTCAATCACAAGCGAAAGAGACAAGGAGAAAGCGATGATAGATTGGATGAGCCGCAAGTGCAATATGCTTATGGACCGCTATGGGATAGCGGCCTACGGATTCGACAAGGAGCGGGACGTGGCGGATGCAGAGGTCATCCTCGAAGTCAAGGGAGATGAGACGGAGCGCCCCGCACGGCTAGGAGATGTGCGGGACATTTCCGACGAAGCGATAGAGCGGAGGTTTGCGGCGGCTTGCCTAGCGGTTGGCATTGCGGAAGGGATTGGAGAACTTGCACACTTTGCCGACAGAATGCTTGACCCTTCCGACAATGGGGAACTTGACGATCCCATACCCTTCTAATCCATAGCGGGCGGAGGGCTTGCCAAGGGGGAGAAAAAAAAATTAAACTTTTTTGCATTGCCCCCTTGCAAGGCAACCGAAGATTTGATATACTATGCGGCGTCTGCGGGACATAGGGAACCTAACCCCAATGGAAGGTTCGGATGAACCTTCGCCCGAATGAACCGCAGACGGAGGTAAAGCAAATGGATATGACAGTAACCGAAGCGATGGATTACATCGAAAAGTACGACATCAACGGAATCGTGCTTACGGAAGTTGGGCGGAATGCCGCAATCGCCATTCTCGAAAAGCGGGAGGGGTGGACAAACAAGCACGCCGCACACCTCTATATGCTCCGCAACGGAATCAACCCTATGCCCCAGAACCTACGGCGGACGGTGAATAAAACCCGTCTAGGCGATGCAATAGAACTTGCCCGCGACCTCACTCGCTCACTCCGCAGAAATCAAAAGGAGCGTGCAAGGCGGAAAGCGGCAAGAGCGAGGAAAGCGGCGGCAATGGCGGCAACGGCGGCGGCATAAAACAAATGGGGGGGGGGGACAATCCCCCCCCCCTACAACCGAAGAGAGGAGAACCCAATGGAAAAGGCTTTATAGAATGCGATTATAGACTTGTACACGGCTGCCCTATGTGAGGAGCGGGGTAAGGAAATCCGCTTGAAGGTTAGGCGGCTTGCCAAGCGGTTTCTTCCCGAAGAAGTCCGCATAGTGGCGATGGACGAAGCCCGAATCCGCGGCGCACAAGTCTAGCAAATGGCGATTTGCGGCAAATGCCGCACACGGCACGACAAAGCCCAGCCCTTCCCCCTAGAGGGGAGGGGCTTTTTTTTTGTTTCTTTTGGGGCTTGCAATCCGAATCCGAATTATGATACAATACATCCCGTTGATTTCTGCCGAGTGGCAGGGAGTTGCCGCCGTCTGGGTTTAGAGAGTTCTGTGAGTTGGCTCAAAACCTACGGCGGCGGCAACGGGCTTTTTTACTAGAGTAGGAGCAAATGCGATGAAGAAGATAGAAAGCAATGCGGATGTGCTTGAATGGGCGCATTCGGTAGTTAAAGCGAACGGAGAGAAGTTCACGGCGCTCTCCAAGGGCGATCAGTTCGCCATAGCAAAGTTCATTG
>Ga0310691_10002492_pt1 | contig 24339 bp, 14 predicted proteins | sample 176DNAGHGlowgp2_FD_203887 | JGI IMG/M metagenome (GOLD analysis project Ga0310691, IMG submission 203887) | Sheep rumen microbial communities from Palmerston North, Manawatu-Wanganui, New Zealand - 1766 DNA GHGlow gp2 (v2) (version 2) | ecosystem: Host-associated > Mammals > Digestive system >...
CGGAGAAGTACAACTTTTTCCGTCTCACTTCAACACGTGAACTTGCCACCAACCGTCCACGGCACACCACCACGAAGGCGGTGCTCTATGGCGGACTGGATTATGCAGAAGGTGGTACACTGCCGACGAGTGGAACGCGCGGCAGTATCAGGGGCGTTGCCCAACTGCCCGCCACGAAGGTTGAGGTGGACAGCATCAGGGATGTGCTGGCCGGGTCGCACATTAGTACCATTCTCCTGGATGGCACTAAGGGAACAGAGTCGTCACTGAGGCAGCTGTCGGGAGACAACTGCTCCATACTCCACATCGCCACACACGGGTTCTACGAAAAGCCCGATAGTACGCGACAGGTAACATTTGGTAATTGGATAAAGCCGGGTAGCATGTCCGGGGTTGACGATGAGGAGAAGGCTCTTATGCGCTCTGGCTTGCTGATGAGCGGTGCCTCTGCGTCTTTCTTCGGCGACAATGTCAGGGACGCGGCAGACAATGGTGTGGTCACGGCGGCGGAGATAGGGCAGCTCAATCTCAGGGGACTCGACCTTGTAACCTTGTCTGCCTGCGAGACTGCGCTCGGCGATGTCAGTGGCGAAGGCGTGTTCGGTCTGCAGCGTGGGTTCAAGAAGGCAGGGGCACAAAGCATCCTGATGTCGCTATGGAAGGTGGATGACGAGGCCACCTGCCTGCTGATGACAGCGTTCTACCGTAACTGGATGGTGGAGAAGCGAACCAAGCGCGAGGCGTTGGAGGCTGCCAAGCAGGCCGTGCGGCAGCATAAAGAGAAGGGATGGGACAACCCCAAGTACTGGGCCGCTTTCATCCTGTTAGACGCTTTAGACTAAACAATAAACACTGAACAATAAACAAACACCCAGAATGACAGACAGCAAATATACCCCGCAACCCATTGACACCAGCGACGTGCAGCTGCCTGAGGAGCTGCAGCTGCTGGTGGAGAAGATGGCGAAGAACGTACATGAAGTGTGGGCTGAGACGCGCATCGCACAGGGCTGGACCTATGGTGAGCAACGCAGCGACGAGCTGAAGACCCACCCCTGTCTGATTCCCTACGAAGAGCTGCCCGAGGAAGAGAGGGTCTACGACCGTAACACCTCCATCAGCACGCTGAAGCTGATTCTGAAGCTCGGGTTTACTATTTCCCGGCAGCCGTAGGCTTTGACTCCGGCGCGTTAATCATCCGCATCAGCCGGACGGCATCGACATACTGGGTGATGCCGGCTGCCACCTTCTTGGCATCCTGCATGGCGTGTACCACGGTGCCTTGGCGGTTGGCCACGTCGCCGCCGGCGAAGACACCGTTGCGAGTGGTCATGCCGTAAGGCACTTCGCGCGTGATGAGGAACTTCCTTTCATCGTTCTCCAGGCCCGATGTGGTGCGCACAATCTTCGTGTTGGGCGTGGCACCGATGGCCATGATGATGTTGTTGGCAGGCAGCGTCTGGCGCACGGGCTCCTTGCCGGGCTCAGTCGTCTCCAGCACAATCTCAGTGATGTCCAAGCGGTCGTCAACGTGAATCTCAGCGATGGCACTCCACCAGTTGAAGTGGACGCCCTCCTTGACGGCATCTTCATACTCCGTGCGCAGGGCCGACATGGTGTCGATGCCCTGGTTGTAGATGACGTCGACAGCCGACGCGCCGATGCGCAGGGCCGTACGCGAAGCGTCCATGGCGGTGTTGCCACAGCCGATGACAAAGACGCGTGCGCCAGGGTCGACGAACACCTCCTCGCGTTTCATGAATCCCTCGCTGATGAGCTCCACACGGCGCAGGAAGTGGGTGGCAAAGCGGATGCGCTTCAGGTCGGCGCAGCGCGTGGCCCGGTCGCCCTCCGATATGCAACGGCCGTTCTGCCAGATGGGAATCTCCAATGACTTGGGCTTGCCCAGTCCGGTGCCGATGAAGATGGCGTCGAAGCCCTGGGCAAAGAGGCTGTCGACGGTGATGTCGTAGCCCACATGTGTCTTGCGGTGGATGACCACGCCCATCTTCTCGATGTATCTTATCTCGCGGGCCACCACCTCCTTTGGCAATCGGTATTCAGGGATGCCATAGCGCAGCACGCCGCCGCACTGCGCCTCCATCTCGAACATCTCAACGGCAAAGCCCACACGGGCCAGGTCGCCGGCCACGGTGATGCCTGAGGGGCCGGCACCGATGACGGCGACCTTGCCACGGGTCTTCTCGACCACGTCCTCATGAGTGAGCCCTATCTCCGAGTCGAAGTCGGCCACGAAGCGTTCCAGCTTGCCGATGTTCACCGCCTGTCCCTTCTTGCCCAGCACGCAGGCACCCTCACATTGCTTCTCGTGTGCACACACGCGCCCACACACGGCAGGCAGGTTACTCTTCGAGCGGATGATGCTGATGGCATTGCCCAGGTTGCCCTTCTTCAGCTCGTGTATCCAGTCAGGAATGTCGTTGCTGATGGGGCAGCCTTTCTTGCACTGCGGCACTTTGCAGTTCAGGCATCGCTGGGCCTCCTTGATGGCCTCGGCCATGGTGTAGCTTTCGTTTATCTCTTCAGGGAATCTCATGTGGAGTTAGGAGTTAGGAGTTGGGAGTAAGGAGTTGTGGAGTAAGGAGTAAGCCCCCCCTTCTGCCCCCGAGGGGGCTACTATAGACCCTACCCTTCATAGCAAAGCTATAGAAGCCCCCTCGGGGGCCGTAGGGGGGGCTTTGGGATTCTTACTTATAGATGGGTCCGAAGTTCTGGCAAGCACGGTAGTCGGCACCCTCCTTGTCCATGCCGAAGGCGTTCCATGCGGCGGGACGGAAGATGTCGGTATCCTTGATGTTGTGCATGCAAACGGGTATGCGGAGCATGGCGCAGAGCGTGATGAGGTCGGCACCCACATGCCCGTAGCAGATGGCCCCGTGGTTGGCGCCCCAGTTGTTCATCACTGAGTAGACGTCCTTGAAGCAGTCCTTCGTGGCATCCAGACGCGGCACGAACCAGGTGGTGGGCCATGTCGGGTCGGTGCGCTTGTCCAGGATGTCGTTGGCCTCCGTGGGCAGGCTGACGGTCCATCCCTCGGCTATCTGCAGCACGGGTCCCAGCCCTGCCACGATGTTCAGGCGCAGCATCGTCATGGGCATGCCGCCACGGGTGAGGAAGTGGCTTGAGTAGCCTCCGCCACGGAAGTAGTCGCGGTCGGCAGGCATCCACGATGTAGCCTTCAGACAGGCCTCCATGTCGCCATCGGCCATGTTCCATGGCTCCTTCATCGTGGGGTTGCCCTCGCTGTCGCTCATGGCGCCGGTGGCGTCGAGCGTGGTGGCGCCGCTGTTGATGAGGTGGATGAATCCCTGTGCCGCCATGCCGTCGGGGGTCCATCCTGTGACACGCTGGACTGCCTCCGGGCTCCAGTAGGTGCGGATGTCGCTGAACATCACGCCACGGTTGGTGAGCAGGTGACCGAAGAGCATGGAGATGCCGTTGAGCGAGTCGTTCTCGGTGGCCAGGGTGTAAGCCTCGCGCGGTCCGTTCCAGTCGAAGCTGGTACACATCAGCGACTCAGGGAAGTCGAAGTTCGGCTTATAGTCGGTCCACTGGCGCTGGCCCTGCACGCCGGCGGCGATGGCGTTGTGGCCGATGGCCTCCTCCTTGTAGCCCATCTGTAGCAGACGGTCGCTGCCCTGCATCAGGTCGCGGATAATCATCATCGTCTTGACGGTGAAGGCCCAGTCCTCGTCCTTCTCGGCACGTGTCTTACCCTTGCCCTTGCCGTTGAACGTGGTCATGGGCGTGCCGGGGAAGAGCGGACGGTCCTCGTTGTAGTCGTGGCCCTCCTGCGGCTTGCAGTAGCGCTCCACCCACTGCATGGCACGGCGGAACTCCTCCTTGTCGTAGATGCCGTAGTCCACGCGGCGCAGGATTTCGACCAGCGACACATACTCAGTGCGCATGCCGAGATACTGCTGCATGAAGTCGGCGTTGACGATGCTTCCGGCAATGCCCATGCAGGTGTTGCCCAGTGAGAGGTAGCTCTTGCCGCGCATGGTGGCCACGGCCTGTGCCGCGCGTGCAAAGCGCAGCAGCTTCTCAGCCACGTCGGCGGGTATGCTGTTGTCGTCCAGGTCTTGCACGTCGTGGCCGTAGATGCCATAGGCGGGCAGCCCCTTCTGTGCGTGGGCAGCCAGGACGGCAGCCAGATAGACGGCGCCGGGGCGCTCCGTCCCGTTGAAGCCCCACACAGCCTTGGGATAGTAGGGGTTCATGTCCATCGTCTCAGAGCCGTAGCACCAGCAGGAGGTGACGGTGATGGTGCTGCCCACGCCGGCGCGCTCGAACTGCTCGGCACAGCGGGCACTCTCGCCTACGCGGCCAATGGTGGTGTCGCTGATGATGCACTCCACGGGCGAGCCGTCGCCGTTGCGCAGATGGCTCTCAATGAGTTCCTTCACGGCCTTGGCCAGGTTCATGGTCTTCTCTTCCAGGCTTTCGCGAACACCCCCCTGACGTCCGTCAATGGTTGGGCGTATTCCAATTTTAGGATAGTTTTTCATTCTTGTAGATTGTTTTTATGAGTTGGTCTGCAAAGATACACATTTTCCCCAAAAAAGCAGTACGCTTTCAGAAAAAAATTGTATTTTTGCGGAATAAAACACTAACCGAAGGAAAAAGCAAGATGAAAAGATATGTGTTGGCACTGCTGGTGCTGATGCCTGGGCCAATGGCCATAGCCCAGATTGTACAGCGCGACACCCTGATGACGCCCGTCAGAGTAGGCTACTCAGCCATCAGCCAGAATACGCTGACAGGTGCAGTGGACAAGGTGACGCAGGAGCGCATGAACAAGGGCATGGTCATCTCGTCGCTCGATGCCCTGAGCGGCCAGTCGGCCGGTGTGCAAGTGACGTCGGGTGGCAACCACGAAGCAATGGTGTCGGCGGTGCGCGTGCGTGGCACCACGTCGCTGACAGGTGGCAACGACCCACTGGTCATCATCGACGGCGTGACCTCAGACCTGGCCACCCTCTCAACGGTCTATCCCGCTGAGATTGAGAGCTTCACCATTCTGAAGGATGCCTCAGAGACGGCGCAGTACGGCAGCCGTGGTGCTTCAGGCGTCATCGAGGTGGCTACGAAGAAAGGCCGCAACCAGCCCTTCCACATCTCCTATGACGGCTCCGTCAGCATGGAGTCGGTCTACAAGCGCATGCAGATGCTCAACGCGCAGCAGTTCCGACAGGCGAACATCGCACAACGACTGCCCTACATCGACAAGGGGGAGAATACCGACTTCAGCCGTAGCATTGAGCGTACAGGCTTCGTGCAAAACCACCACATCGCCTTCGGCGGCGGTACGGCCACTGCCAACTACCGTGCCTCGGTGGGCGTCATGGAGCACCGCACCATCATGCGTACAAACAACTATCGCAACTATATTGCCAAGCTCGACATCTCGCACAAGGCCTTCGACAACCTGCTGTCTGTCGACCTCGGCATGTTCGGCTCGCTGCAGAAGAACAACTACTTGCCCTTTGTGCAGAAGCTGCTCTACTCAGCCGCCACCTACAACCCCACCCTCCCCGACGGTGCCAATGCCGACGGCACCTACAACCAGGTGACAGAGGCGCTGTGGGCCACCAACCCCAACGCGCTGCTGACCATGAAGCAGGACGAGGACAACGCCCACTTCAACGTTCACCTGAACGCCACCCTCACGCTGGCCAAGAACCTGAAGCTGCGTGGCTTCGGCTCCTACTCGTACAACTCAGTGAACAATGCCCACTATTATCCCACCATCGTGTGGAGCCTGGGCGAAGCCTACCGTGGCAACGACAAGAGCACGGAAAGGCTGGGCAACGTGTCGGTGGACTATACGCTGAACACCCGCAGCTCATCGCTGAACATCATGGCCCTGGCCGAAGCTGAGAGCCGCACGGCCAACGGCTTCTTCACCACCGTGACGAACTTCCCTACCGACGCCTATGGCTATGAGAAGCTGACGGCTGGCGCATCGCGCCCATGGGGCGGCACCGACTCCGACTACTCCGACTCGCACATGGAGTCGTTCCTGCTTCACCTGCAGTATACGCTCCTCGACCGCTACACCCTCACTGCCAACGCTCGTGCCGATGCCTCGTCGAAGGTGGGCAAGAACCACCGCTGGGGCTTCTTCCCCTCCGTCAGCGGTGCCTGGGTCTTCAGCAAGGAGAAGTGGATGGAGCCGCTGCGCTTTGTCGACAATGCCAAGCTGCGTGTCGGCATCGGCCGCTCAGGCAACCTGGGCGGCATCGGCTCATACCACTCCATGCAGCTCATCCAGCCCAACGGCGTGGTGCCCATGAACGGAGGCATCGCTACCACGCTGGGCATCGTCCGCAATGCTAACCCCGACCTGCGATGGGAGGTGAAGCACACCTTCAACATCGGCATCGACGCCCTGCTGTGGAACCGCCGCATCGCCCTGTCGGTTGACTATTACCGCTCCAAGACCACCGACATGCTCTACGTCTACGACGTGCCGGTGCCACCCTTCACCTACGACAAGCTGCTGGCCAACCTCGGCTCGATGAAGAACAGCGGTCTGGAGATTGGCTTCGGCATCACACCCCTGCGCACTCGCGACATGGAGCTGGCCATCAACATGAACTGGTCGTTTGAACGCAACAAGCTGCTGTCGCTCGACGGCGACTACAACGGACAGCACCTGACGGCACCGGCCATGCAGACCATCTCGTCGCTGTGGGGAGCCGGATTCCATGGTGGCAGCGACGTGGTGCGGCAGATAGTGGGCCAGCCCCTGGGCGTGTTCCTGCTGCCTCACTGCAAGGGACTGGTGCCCAACGCAACGGACGGCTACAGCTACGACGTAACCAGCGAGAACTACATCTGCGGACAGGCCACGCCAAAGGCCATGATGGGTTCGAACATTGCCTTCCGCTACCAGCAGTGGGACCTGACGGTGCAGGCCAACGGCGCCTTCGGACACAAGATTTACAACGGCACGGCGCTCACCTATAACAACTTGCTCTCGCTACCCAACTATAATGTGATGAAGGGGGCACCGGAACGGGGCATCCAGGACCAGACCATCAGTGACTACTGGCTGGAGAGTGGCGACTATGTGAACATCGACTATGTCACGCTGGGCTGGAACGTGCCCGTGCGGTCCAAGTACATCAGGAGCCTGCGCCTGTCGGCCTCGGTCAACAACCTGGCCACCATCACCGGCTACAGCGGACTGACGCCGATGATTAACTCTACCGTCATCAACGGCACGCTCGGCATCGACGACAAGAACGTCATGCCCGTCTACCGGTCCTACACCTTTGGAGTAAGCGTTAAGTTTTGATTGACCATCGATCATTGAATATTGACCATTGATATGAAGACGACAGTACATTGCAGCATATTGAGAAGAGTGTCACTTGTGGCTTTCCACTTGCCGCTCCTGCTGGCGCTCGTCTCATGCGCCTTGGACGAGGACGCACGCGACCAGATACCTGAGGAGGAGGCCTTTGGTACGGCTGAGGACCTCTACATGAACACCGTGGCCACATTATATAATTATGTAGGAGGGTCAGAAGACGGACAGGGACTACAGGGGACCTGCCGCGGCGTCTACGACCTGCAGACCTTCGGCTCTGACGAGGCCATGCTGCCCACCCGTGGCGGCGACTGGTACGACGGCGGACTGTGGCAGCACATGTACCGCCACTCGTGGAACGCCGGACTTGAGCCTGCGGGCAAGGCGTGGAACTACCTCTATCAGGTCATCACCCTCTGTAACCACTCGCTGGAACAGATTGACGCCCATAGGCATCTTCTTGACGAACATCAGCTGACCTTGTATAAGGCTGAAGTGCGCGCCCTGCGCGCCATCTACTACTGGTACCTGATAGACCTCTTTGGCAATGTGCCCATCATCTACTCTGACGTACCACTCAACCAGGTGAAACAGTCGCGGCGCAGTGAGGTGTTCAAATACGTCTACGATGAGCTAACGGATGTGCTCGGCGACCTGGCCTATGGTCACAGTGCCAACCGTGGCCAATACTATGGGCGCGTCACAAGGTCGGTGGCAAACTTCGTGCTGGCCAAGCTGGCAATCAACGCCGAGGTCTACACGGACGATGACTGGACCGACGGTGTGCGGCCTAACGGCTCGGAGATATTCTTCCAGACTGATGCCGGCCGTCTCAACGCCTGGGAGGCCACTGTCTACTACTGCAACGAAATCAGCTTTGACAACTTCAAACTGGAACAAGACTATACCACCAATTTCACCGTCTACAACGAACAGTCAACCGAGAACATCTGGGTCATCCCTATGGACAAGGACCTGTACAAGACGCAGCAGCAGAACATGTTCCGCTCCTACCACTATCGACATGCCGCTGCCTATGGCTTCACTGGCGAGAACGGCTCGTGTGCCACACTCAACACGCTGCGGGTGTTCGGCTATGGCACCGACAGCGTGGACATCCGCTTCTTTAACAACTACTGGGACGAAGAGGTGTACGACCTTGACGGCCAGCCCGTGCTTGACCGACAGGGGCAGGTACTGGCCTACCACCCCTGGGAGGTGCGGATGGACCTCAGTGGCAGCCCCTACGTGGAGACCGCCGGTGCACGCATGAAGAAATATGAGGTGGACCGCAATGCCACGAAGGACGGCAAGCTGATGGACAACGACATCGTGCTCTTCCGCTATGCCGACGTGCTGCTGATGCGTGCCGAAGCCTATCTGCGCAATGGGCAGCCCGACCTGGGACAGGCCGACTACGACGCCGTGCGCCGACGCTCCTGGATGTCCACGCGCCCCCTGACGATAGAGAACATCTACGACGAGCGACTCTTGGAACTTTGCTGGGAAGGATGGCGCCGGCAGGACATGATTCGGTTCGGACGCTATGAGAGCCTGTTCCAGGGCGACGACCACAATGCCAAGGTAGACGAGAGCGACGCTCACACCACGGTATTCCCCATTCCTGATGCCGTCATGGCCATGAACCACTTCATGGTGCAGAACAAAGGCTACTAAGAGGATAGTACAAAAAAGAACACTCTTTCTTTGGCTGTTTTGGCAGAAAACAGTACCTTTGCACGCTCATTAAAGATAAAAAACGTGCTATGAAGAGACTGTCTTTACTGATTGTGTGCCTTGTCCTGACCCTGTCGTCGTGCATCAAGGACGAGCCCAAGAATTCTGAATGTGACATCATCAGTGCCTGGGTAGAGGGCGACCAGATGGCTCAGCTGTTCTATCAGCCCAGCAAGATGCGCATTGAGAATATCTCCTCGACCGAAAGCACAATCGTATTCCCGGTAAAGTCGTTTCTGCAGTTGCCTGACAGCATTGCCGTGTTTTTCAATGTGACGCCAGGTGCCACCATCAAACCTGCCAGCGGTACGAAGCATAACTTCAGGGAGTGGCCGGTGACCTATACCGTGACATCAGAGGACGGCGCATGGCAGCGCCAGTACACGGTGGCCTTCAAGGAGGACAACCTGCCTGCCTATCTGTTCAGCTTCGAGCATGTGGAAACGGTGAAAGGCATTAACAACAACCTATACCATGAGTTCTACGAGATGGACCGGAACGGTACGCGACAGAACATCTGGGCCTCGGGCAATGCGGGTGCCGCCATCATAAAGACCAACAGCCAGCCTGCCGACCATCCTACCTATCAGACAGAGTACGGCTATTATGGCAAGGGCGTGTGCCTTGTCACACAGGATGCCGGGCAGCTGGGCCGATGGTTCAACAAGCCTATTGCCGCCGGCAATCTCTTCATGGGGCGCTTTGTGGTGGAACAGGTGATGACTGACCCCCTGAAGGCTACTGAGTTCGGACGCCCCATCGACCGTGTCCCGGTGCGCGTGACGGGCTATTACAAGTACCAGCCGGGCGAGACGTTCACCGACAAGAAGATGAACGTCGTTGAAGGCAAGGTTGACGAGGCCAGCATCTATGCCGTCTTCTTCCGCAACAAGGACGAGCAGAACAACGACATCTGCCTCTATGGCGACAATGTGCTGAGCAGCCCCTACATCGTCAGGAAGGCCGTGGTGGCACAGCTGCCACCCACCAATGAGTGGACACGGTTTGAGATGTTCTTCGAGGGCGATGAAGCCGACCCGAAGGTGCTGGCCGAACAAGGCTACAGCATGACGCTGGTGTTCTCGTCGAGCAAGAACGGCGACTCGTTTGAGGGGGCCATTGGCAGCAGACTCTACGTAGACGAGGTGGAGGTGTCATTTGAAGAAACGAACGATGATAAAGAACAGGAGGGTGAACACCATGAATAAAATAGTGACGACCATTGTGCTCTCCGCCCTGTTGCTTGGGACGGACAAGGCTGAGGCTGGGAGCTGGACCGAGGACTTAGAGTGGAAGGCCCGCGTGGGCTACAGCATTGGCGGCACGGCGCCGCTGGGCATGCCTGCCACCATACGCAGCATCGACAGCTACAGCCTGACGCCGTCGGTCATGGCCGGCGTTGACGTAAGGATGCCACTGAGCAACAGATGGGGGGTGACGGCCGGACTGCGCATAGAGAACAAAGCCATGAAGGTAGAGGCTACCACCAAGGGATACCGCATGGAGGTGGTGAAGGGCGACAGCAGGCTGGAAGGGCTCTTCACAGGACACATCAGCCAGGAGGTGACGCAGTGGATGCTCACCATGCCCATCCAGGCCTCACTGCAGCTGGGAGAAAAGGTGACACTGAAGGCCGGGCCTTACTTCTCGCTGCTGGTTGACAAGGACTTCAGCGGCATTGCCTCCGACGGATACCTACGCCAGAACAATCCCGTCGGTCCGAAAATCAATATTGGTAACAAAGAGGGGGAATGGGCCACCTACGACTTCAGCGATGACATGCGAAGCCTGCAGATGGGCATCGCCATCGGTGCCGACTGGCAGCTGCATGAGCACATCGGTCTGACGGCTGACCTGAGCTGGGGTCTGACGGGCATCTTCAACAACGACTTCAAGACCGTAGAGCAGACGCTCTACCCCATCTACGGCACCATCGGCGTGTACTATAAGTTCTGAACGAGCGGCCTCCAGTGCATCCGATCAGGACGGGGACGGAGCAGCCTTCACGGAGCACAGCCGCCGTGCCTGCTTGTTCCTTTGGTGATGAATGTTTGGCGGTATTAGAGTCCAAAGAACAAGAGCAAAAGCTCAATATCTTTGTATAAGTACGCGCTCGACCCTGAGGTCGCTTTGCGCAGCAAAGAACAGAAACGTTGATCTGTTAGTTATATATAATTAATGTGTATCCTGCAACCGTCTGGGCGGTGGAGACGAGAGAATAAACACTAAGCCAAGGAGCCAGAATAAAGTTGCTCAATAGGGAAAATCAAGTCCCAGTTTTTACCCCAGACAATGTTGCCATTCTCAAGAGTGAAGCGATTGAACTTGCGAGGGTCGAGGTACTTGTTGTATTGCGGATGCGGATGACGGCGAATAAAGGCACCAATATCCACTGTCTGTGTGGTATTGTCGCTAAATGTCAGATATACAGTCAAATTACCAGCGTCCTCTGCTTTAATAATGTGAAGTCCCTCCATAATAGTAATCTCTTTAAAGTTTCTTCCTAATATTTGTGCTACGGACACTCTGCTTCAGCACAAAGAACTTCACCCACTTATCAATGATGTTCTTATGATACTTGTGAATGAATGCTTCTGCTGTGCGTTTGTCCTTTTCTGGCAATGGCTCTGCTCCTTTCTTTTCGCGAACAAGAATATCAACAAGTTCACCGTTCATCATAATGAGATCAAAGATACTCTCCTTTCCTCCATGAAGCACATGCACATGTATTGGCTCATGCTCGTTGGAATAGAAATAGAAGATAAATCCAAAATACTCAAAAATCTTTGGCATATCGTAGTTCTTTCCGCTCGCGTACATTGTTATTATATGGTAGCGAGACATAACGGTCTCGCTACCAATATAATACTTTAGTCAGCCAACTTGGCCTTGATCATCTCGCGGTTGAGGCGAGCGATGTTGGCGATGGTCTCGTTCTTCGGGCAGACGGCCTCGCAGGCACGAGTGTTGGTGCAGTTGCCGAAGCCGAGCTCGTCCATCTTGGCAATCATGTTCTTCACGCGGCGCTTGGCCTCGACGCGGCCCTGGGGAAGGAGGGCGAGCTGAGAGACCTTCGAGCTGACGAAGAGCATGGCTGAGCCATTCTTACAAGCGGCGACACAGGCGCCACAGCCGATGCAGCTGGCGCAGTCCATAGCCTCGTCGGCATCCTCCTTGGGGATGAGGATGGCGTTGGCATCCTGAGCCTGACCGGTGCGGATGGTAGTGTAGCCACCAGCCTGGATAATCTTGTCGAAGGCGTTACGGTCGACCATGCAGTCCTTGATGACAGGGAAGGCGGCCGAGCGCCAGGGCTCGACGGTGATGACGTCGCCATCGTTGAAGCGGCGCATGTAGAGCTGGCAGGTGGTAGCACCGCGCTCGGTCTTGCCGTGCGGTGTGCCGTTGATATAGAGCGAGCACATGCCGCAGATGCCCTCGCGGCAGTCATGGTCGAACACGAAGGGCTCCTTGCCCTCGTTGATGAGCTCCTCGTTCAGGATGTCGAGCATCTCAAGGAACGAAGTGTCATCTGGGATGTCATGCATTTCGTGAGTATCGAAATGACCAGCGTCCTTGGGACCATTCTGTCTCCAAAACTTAATTGTGAATGAAATATTCTTAGCCATATCTTTTAGTTCTTATAGTTACGGGTTTGTACTTTGATTGCCTCATACTCCAGGGGTTCCTTTGAAAGTTCGGGCTCGTTGCCCTTGCCTTTGTACTCCCAGCAACCTACGTAGAAGTAATGCTCGTCGTCGCGCTTAGCCTCACCTTCCTCAGTCTGGTACTCCTCGCGGAAGTGACCACCGCAGCTCTCGTTACGGCTCAGTGCGTCGAATGCCACCAGCTGACCCATGGTGAAGAAGTCGCGCAGGTGGATGGCCTTGTCCAGCTCGACGTTCAGTCCCTCCTTTGTGCCAGGCACGAAGAGGTTGGTGTCGAACTCCTTCTCCAGGTCGTGCATCTTCTTCAGGCCGGTCTTCAGTCCCTCAGCAGTGCGTCCCATGCCGACATACTCCCACATGATGTGGCCCAGCTCCTTGTGGATGCTGTCCACTGAGCGCTTGCCCTTGATGTTCAGCAGACGGTCCATCTCAGCGTCGACCTTCTTCTCAGCCTCAGCGAACTCAGGCAGGTCTGTCGAGACCTTCGGCCACACAGCCTGGTCGGCCAGATAGTTCTGGATGGTGTAGGGCAGCACGAAGTATCCGTCGGCCAGACCCTGCATCAGTGCGCTGGCACCCAGTCGGTTGGCACCGTGGTCACTGAAGTTGCACTCGCCGATGGCGAACAGTCCGGGAATGGTGGTCTGCAGCTCGTAGTCAACCCAGATGCCGCCCATGGTGTAGTGGATGGCGGGATAAATCATCATGGGCTTGTAGTATTTCACGCCGTTAATCTCGTTGGCCACGTCGCCTGGGAACACGTCGGTAATCTCCTCATACATCTCGAAGAGGTTGCCGTAACGCTGCATGATGACGTCGAGGCCGAGGCGGTTGATGCTCTCTGAGAAGTCGAGGAACACAGCCAGTCCGGTGTTGTTCACGCCGAAGCCCTTGTCGCAGCGCTCCTTGGCGGCACGGCTGGCCACGTCGCGCGGCACGAGGTTGCCGAAGGCCGGGTAGCGACGCTCCAGATAGTAGTCGCGGTCCTCCTCAGGAATCTCCCATCCCTGCTTCGTGCCCTGCTGCAGCGCCTTGGCGTCCTCAATCTTCTTCGGCACCCAGATGCGGCCGTCGTTACGCAGCGACTCCGACATCAGCGTCAGCTTCGACTGCTTGTCACCGTGGACGGGGATACAGGTGGGGTGAATCTGCACGTAGCTGGGGTTGGCGAACATGGCACCCTTGCGATAGCACTGCACTGCGGCGGTGCAGTTGCAGCCCATGGCGTTGGTCGAGAGGAAGTAGGTGTTTCCATAGCCGCCGGTAGCGATGACCACGGCGTTGGCCGAGAAGCGCTCCAGCTTACCCGTTACCAGGTTCTTGGCGATGATGCCACGAGCGCGTCCGTCGACGATGACCACATCCTCCATCTCATAGCGTGTGAAGAGCTTCACCTTCTTGGCCTGCACCTGTGCGCTGAGCGAGCTGTAGGCACCGAGCAGCAGCTGCTGTCCGGTCTGGCCCTTGGCATAGAACGTACGGCTGACCTGTGCACCACCGAATGAGCGGTTAGCCAGCATGCCACCGTACTCGCGAGCGAAGGGCACGCCCTGTGCCACGCACTGGTCGATGATGTTGTTCGACACCTCAGCCAGACGGTAGACGTTGGCCTCGCGTGCACGATAGTCACCACCCTTCACGGTGTCGTAGAACAGACGATAGACCGAGTCACCATCGTTCTGGTAGCACTTGGCGGCATTGATACCACCCTGTGCAGCGATGGAGTGGGCACGGCGGGGTGAGTCCTGAATGCAGAAATTAAACACGTTGAAGCCCATCTCACCGAGACTTGCAGCGGCACTTGCGCCAGCCAGACCTGTGCCCACGACGATGACGTCGAGCTTCAGTTTGTTCTTCGGGTTGACCAGGCGCTGGTGGGCCTTATATTCCTTCCATTTCTCAGGTACGGGACCTGCGGGAATCTTTGAATCTAATACTTTTGCCATAATTATTTCAGTTTTCTTTTTATCAGTTAGTTAGCAGCAGCACAGGCTGGGAGCGCAGCCGAAGGCGAAGGCCAGAACCACCACGAGGAAGCCCAGCATGAGCAGGGAGACGTAGATGAGGCCAATCCACTTGATGCGGCACTCCCACGTCTTTCCGCTCCAGCCCAGTGTCTGCAGGGCGCTCCAGAAGCCATGGCTGAGGTGGAACCAGATGGCACAGATCCAGATGACGTAGAGCACGACAAAGATGGGGTTGCTGAAGGTGTTGACAATCTTTCCGAAGCCATCGGCCGGAGCTGCATCGAAGTGGATGCTGGGGAAGAGCTCAGCGAACATCATGTTATACCAGAAGTTGAACAGGTGCAGCAGCAGTCCGAGCAGGATGATGATGCCCAGCACAAGCATGTTGCGCGATGCGAACTTCTCTACGACGTTGTCGCCGTTCACTGTCGTTGCCACCTCGTAGCGGCTGTCACCGCGTGCCTTGCGGTTCTGTGCCGTCAGGATGAAGGCAAACACGATATGGACCACTGCCAGCAGGGCCAGTCCCATCGTTGCCACCACTGCATACCAGTTGGCACCCAGCAGCTCACAAATGGCATTGTAAGCCTTGCCTGAGAACAGCGCAACAATGTTCATGCAACAGTGGAATGTCAAAAACAAGATCAGTGCGATGCCAGTTACCGACATCACCACCTTTCTACCAATAGATGAATTGATTAACCACATAAGTTGTTGATTTTAATTAAATTATTACTATAGTTATGTTCTTAATAGCAAATGCGTTGCCACCCTCACGGGCAGGCCTCCTACTCATAAATAATGATATCTACGCGCGGTTTGGGCTACAAAATTACTGAAAAATTGTGAAACGCGCAAGCGTTTCCGTAAAAATATGGTATTTTCATATAAAAACGTCAAAAAAAGGAAGGCCAGAGTTACTTCCGGCCTTCCCCTTCACGAGTTGTCTATTTCACCACTTTCACCGTGCGTCCGTCAGCCCTGCGCACAATGTTCAGTCCATGCTGCAGGCCGCTGCGTCGACGTCCGTCAACCGTATAGACCGTCTCCGTCCCTGCGACATCGGCGGCAGTCATGCCGATGGCTGAGGCCTGGTTGGGCACGCCCTTCGGGCTCAGTCCGCCATTCTCGTTGACGGCTTGCACCTGCCACTTGTCGGTCTCGGTATAGTCATCGAAGCTCACATCGGTGGTCATGCCGACCACCTCGCCGTTCTTCGTCACGACATAGCAGATGGCGTATGGCACGGGCTCCCATGTCATCCTGCCGTCGGCGCCTTTCACCACCGGTGCCTCGCAGGCCTCACACATCAGGTCGGGTTGCCAGTTGTCAGTGCCGCCCAGCACGTTCTTGACGGTGTACTGTGCCGCCTCCTCAGCCGTAAGGGTGTTCTTCACGTCAAACGTCTCCACCTTCTTTCCCGTGTTGTCGTCGACGTAGTAATAGTAGGTCTCGCGCTGCGAGAGGTCCAGCGGGTTGCCGTTGGCATCGACGGTGTTGTACTCAGCCCACAGCACTGGCAGTCCGCCCATGGTGTTATACCACCCCTTGGCTGGGATGTTGACGTAGGTCCGTGTGTTGATATACACTGTCTTGGGCTGGTTCTTCCAGGGCCGTCCGAGCCACACGTCCTTCACGTTGATGCCCTTGTGCGGACGTATGACGCTGTTCTGCAGCACATAGCCCCACTTCACGTCCTGCCCATGGCTGGGTGCCACGATGTATCCGCCCGAAGGACGGTTGATGTCCAGTGTGTCACCGTCCAAGTAGACATTGCCGCTGTTGTAGATGAAGTCCACTGCCCCCTCGATGACCGAGTTCTTGATATAGTGTCGGTTGTTCGACGTCGAGGTCGTAATCCATGTGTCCTGATAGCTGAGCAGTGCCACGCCGTTCAGGGCGATGCGGTCGCCCATGGTGTTCAGTGCCAGCGCCTGCGGTCCGGCCTGCTTCTCGTGGCCGTAGCTGTTCTCCATGGTCAGGTTCTCGAAGAAGCAGTTGTCGGCGTTCACCACCACCGTGGCTCCCTCGCTGACGTGCAGTGCATTGTCGCCGCCGCTGAGCCTGTCGTCCAGGATGACGGTCTTGTCGCGGTCCTGGCCTATGAGGTGCATGTATGGCTTCGTCTTGGGTATGTCGACATGCTCCTTGTACTGGCCATTCTTGATGAAGATGAGCCAGGGCTTGGTGCGTGCCTTGGGTGCGGCATCGATGGCGGCCTGCACGGTGGTGTAGGTAGCGATGGCATCGTCACTTACTGAACTGGTGGCTGCAGCGTCGACGATGGCGTCATAGAGGCGTGCGGCAGGCTGCTGGCGCTCCATGGTGGTGAAGGTCAGCGTGAGTGCGTCGGCAGCGTTGCCTGAGCGGTCCACCACGAAGCCGGCGGGCAGGGTCAGGGTGTACTGCGTGCCGTAGTCCAAGCCCATGTAGCTGAAGCTCACCGAGCGGCTGCTCCACGTGGTGGCGATGTCAGCCCTCTGTCCGTTGGCGGCAATGAGGGTGGGTGTGGGCCCGAAGGGGGAACCTTCGGGCACAGTGGCGGGCATGATGCGCTCGTCGTAGCTGACGGTGATGCGTCCTGAGGCGCTCACGCCCGTGGCACCGTTGGTGGGCGTGGTGGTGGTCACCACCGGCGCCACGTCGTCGGCCACCACCTCGGCGGTGCCCACGATGTAGACATTGCCCACGCCGCTCTCTGAGTGTGAGGTGTACTTCAGACCGTCGTATTCCTGGTCAAAGGGATAGCTGGAAGAGAGCATGTCGCTGCCGTCGCCCATGATGCGCACGAAGACCGTCGGCTGTCCCATGGCCGAGGCAGGCAGCTCAAAGGCGAGCGGCATGACGGCGTTGGCCGTCATCGTCCATGTGGCGTCGCCGAGGGGGCTGAACTCCTTTCCGTCGGTTGAGATGAGGGCCTTCCACTGCTTCGAGGCCATGTTCTTGGCAGCCATGTCGGCAGTGAACGTAGCCGCAGCGAAGCCCTTGGTCGAGAACTGGTACTGCCAGGCTATGTCGGTGGTGCTATAGCCGTTCTGATAGAGTCCGTTGATGTCTGAGAGCACCACGCCCTCACGGTTGCGCACCACGGGTGTGCCGCCGTCCTTGGTATAGGCCAGCGACCCGTCGGCCACCTTGACCACCGACGAGAAGGCGTTGCGTGCATCGTCCCAGGTCAGGTCGGCCGGGAAGGGATAGCCTGTGGTGGTGGGGTAAGCATAGTAGTTGTTGACCGAGGCGTCGAACACGGCGATGAAGTCCTGCACCTCATACTGTGCCACCAGCTCCATGTCGCTGTTCACGGTCAGCGTGCGTGTGGGCACGGTGCCGGCGTTCTCGTTCTTGTCCGTCCACTGCAGGAACTTCAGCACCTTGCTCTCGTTGGCCGTGGCGGTAATCTCCGTGCCTGCCTCATACAGGTTGTTATGGTCGTTGGGGGTCAGGGTGATGCTGCCCATGGTGCGGTCGGCATCGTTGGTGACACGCGTCGTCACGGTGTAGACGGGGATGCTCTGGAACACAGCCTTGACGGTCTTCTCAGCGTCCATCGTCACCGTCATCGTCGGTGCGCTGCCCAGCTTGTGTCCCTCGCCGTCCTGCCACTCCACGAAGCGATAGCCAAAGTTCTTCGTGGCGGTGAGCACCACCTCGGCACCCTCCTTGTAGGCGTCCATGTCAGGCTCGCGTGTGACGGTACCAGCCTCGGCAGGCTCCACAACGGTGTTCAGCAGGTATTTCGTCGTGACGGTGGCACTGCCCACCAGCTGTCCTTCAATGACCAGGTTCGACAGGCCCATGCGCTTGGTTTTACCCAGTCCGATGAACGCGAAGTTGAGCTTCAGGGGATTGTCGAACGATGCCACCAGGTTGCTGACGTCATAGCTGAAGTGCTTGAGGTCCAGCCCCTTGTCGCTGCGGTTCACGTCAGCCTTCTCGCACAGCGTCAGCTCGTGGTCGCCGGCCACGGCGCTGACGGTCAGCGTGCCGCCGTCGGTGCCATAGCGTGCGCCCTCGAAGCTCACCTTCGTGGGAACGAAGTTGTAGCCGTCCTCCGGTGTCAGCGTCAGCGTCAGCGTATTGTCGTCCGTGGGGGTGCCGGCAAACGATGCTCCGCTGCCGTTATAGACCGATGTCTGCACGGTCTTCTCATCGTTGTTTCCGGTGTAGGTGGTGGTGCCATTCAGGGTCAGCGCGCTTCCCGCAGTGAGCTTCATGGCGGCTATGCCAGCCTTCATGTCTTCAGGGCTGATGATGGCATCGTCGGTCTGGTCCAGGCCACCCTTGTCGAGCTTCAGGTGGATGCTGCCGCTGATGTCCACGCCGCCGGCGTTTTTCACCATACCGCTGACAGCCACGTCGGCGACGCAGAGCCACCTGCCGCGGTCGACGTTCTTCGACCAGGGATAGACACGGATGAGCAGGCGCTCGCCTTCCTCCACCTTCACGACGTTTTCCGAATGTATCTCATTCCATGTGCCGTTCAGTACGCCTGAGGCAAAGATGGTATTGCGCGTGGCAAAGCCATCAGTGGAATAATAGGCATGGCACTGCAGCGAGCCTCCGCCCTGTGCCTTTATCTTCATGTCGATGCTGCCTATGGAGAGCTCCTTCCCCTGCGGGGCGGTCACTGCAAACTGCACATACTGCGTGGGGTCGTCGTCGATGCCGTCCGAGGGCCACTCGCCGGTGCTGCCATTGGGTGCTATCAGCACGCCATAGCCGTTCACATTGCCATACTTCCCGAGACCTGTCAGCGTGGCGGCAGAGGCGCTCACATCACCGGTCACGGTGGCCTCGTCCGTGGGGACCATGGGCCACGCCACGCTGAAGGGCTCGCCGCCACCCAGCTCCACGATGTTCACCGTCAGTGGCACGTCGACGCGTTTGTCGCCCAGCGTGACGGTGATGGTGCCATTGAACTTACCCGTATTGGCAAGCAGCACGCGGGCATAGATGTTCTTCACCAGCGTACCGTTGTTATAGTCCACACTGAGACTGTTCGTCCATGTCTCGTGGTCAACCGAAAGGCTTATCCCGTCAGTGGCGCTGACGCTGATGGTGCCCTGGGCGGGCGACAGGCCGAAGCCGTTCAGCGTCAGCTCCTTCACGGCCGTCTGCCCCTTGTAGCCCTCGCCCAAGTCGGCTACGGCAGGGGTCACTGACAGGTCGGTGGGCACCACGATGTCGTTGCTCAGTATGCCCTGCTCTTTCATCAGCTGTGCACAGAGACGTGCCACCAGCAGGGCGCCAGTGCTATTGAAGTGTGTGCTGCCATCGCCGTCGAAGAGCTGCTCGTGGCACTTGGCGTCGCCGTAGCTCTCATAGAGCTCAGCGGTGGCCTCCGTCAGGTCGACGTATGGGACGTTCAGCTCGCCGGCCAGCTGCTTCATGTGGTAGGGATAGTCCATCAGGTGGTTGTCGGCGGCCACCTTCTTGCCCGTGACGGGTCCGTCCTCGGTGAGCACGCTGAAGTTGTCGCCCAGGTCGTGACGCCCGTTACGACGAATCTTGCCATCCGAGAAGTAGCTACGGCACACGGCGCCGACAAGGATGGGGTGGGCCCCGAGGGCAGTCACCTCGTTGCAGATCTTCTTCAGGTTCTCCTTATAGGTTGTCGAGGGGATGCTGCCCCGCAGGCTGACGGCGGCGGCCTTGGCCTGGTCGCCAATGCTTTCGTAGTAGGCCTTCAGCTGGTAGCCGTCCATGCCTTGGTTCTTCTCGTCGTTGTGGGCAAACTGTATGATGACATAGTCGCCGGCTTCCACATTCTTCTTAGCCGTCTGCCACAGCTCGTTGTACCCGCCGTAGCTGTCGCGTCCGCCCAGCGCATAGTTCACGCTGGTCCAGCCGTTAGTGAGGAAGTAGCCGAAGTACATGCCCCAGCCGCGCGTCACCGTCTGGTCCTCTTGATAGTTCGCCATGGTGGAGTCACCCAGGGTGTGCACCTTCTTCGCCCCGGTGCTCATGGTGCCGAGCAGCAGTGCCAGGACGAGTAGTGAATAGAGTTTGTTTTTCATTTTCATGTAGTTTGCTATGTTATTGGTGATTCGTTTCAGTAGCAGGGGGTGTCCATACAAGGCGCAAAAATAAGAAAAAACAAGGAAATGGGCAAGTCTTGTCGAAAAAAAACGCAAAAAAAGTAACAACAAGACAAAAAAAGTTGTATCTTTGCCACACTATTGCACTAAGAACATGAAAAAACAACTACACTTGCTACTATTCATGGCCTGCACACTGTGGGCAGGCGCCCAGACGACAAACCCCATCCTGCCGGGCTTCCATCCTGACCCCAGCATCTGCCGCGTGGGCAACGACTACTATATCGTCAACTCCTCGTTCCAGTACTTTCCCGGCGTGCCTGTCTACCACTCGCGCGACCTGCAGACTTGGCAGCTCATCGGCAACGTGCTCGACCGCCCCTCGCAGCTGCCGCTGAAGGGTGCCACCTCGTGGCAGGGCATCTATGCACCCACCATCCGCTATGACAAAGGGACGTACTACATGATTACGACCAACGTGAACGGCGGCGGCAACTTCATGGTGACGGCCAAGAACCCCGCCGGGCCGTGGAGCGAGCCGCTGTGGCTTGAACAGCAGGGCATCGACCCGTCGCTGCTCTTCGAGGACGGCAAGTGCTACATGGTGTCGAACCCTGACAACATGATAACGCTGTGCGAGATTGACCCCGCCACGGGCCGGCGGCTCACCCAGAGCCGCGGCATCTGGCAGGGCACCGGCGGACGCTATCCCGAGGGGCCGCACCTATACAAGAAGGACGGCTACTACTACCTGCTCATCTCTGAGGGCGGCACGGAGCTGGCTCACAGCATCACCATCGCCCGCAGCCGCAACATCTATGGCCCCTACGAGGCCAACCCCGACAACCCCATCCTCACCCATTGCAACCTGAAGGGGCAGGGCAGCCAGATTCAGGGCACGGGTCACGGCGACCTGGTGCAGGATGCCCGTGGCCGATGGTGGCTGACGTTCCTGGCCTACCGCAACTATGGCGGCGCCTACCACCACCTGGGGCGCGAGACGTTCATCGCTCCCGTGGAGTGGCCCCAGGGCGGATGGCCCGTGGTGAACGGCGGCGAGCCCATACAGCCACAGCAGCGCCAGCCGCAGCAGGACCACACCGACTTCAGCGCACCGTTAGGGCCGCAGTGGGTCTACCTGCAGAACCCTGACACCACCTGCTATGTGAGGGCCGACGGACGACTGCGTCTCTATGGCTCACACTCCAGTCTGGCTGACAACCAGACGCCGACCTTCATCGGTCGCCGACAGGAGTCGCCCAACTTCGTCTTCGACACAAAGATAGCGTCGTTTGACCTGAGCGACGGCGACGAGGCCGGCCTCTGCGTCTACCAGATTAACGATGGCAACGCCCAGGCCTGCCTGCAGCGCAGTGGTGGCGACTACTACATGCTGCTGCGCCTGACGATGAAGAACGTCAGCACCGTCCTGGCCCGCCAGCGCATAGGGGCACCCGTGGACCAGCTGCGGCTCAGGGTGAAGGGCGACAGCGACAACTACAGCTTCTCGTTCTCAACCAACGGCAAGGACTACAAGGCACTGGGCCAGCTGAGCTGCACCCTGCTCAGCACCGAGACCGTCGGTGGCTTCACCGGCGTCACGCTGGGCCTGTATGCCTGGAACGGCAGCAAGAAGGGGCGTCCCTTCGCCGACTTCGACGATGTGGAGTACGATGAACAATAACCGTTAATCATTAAACAATAAACAATAAACATTAAACAATAAACGATTAACCCTTTAAACATTTACAATCATGAAAAAGTATTTAGCTGAACTGGTTGGTACATTCGTACTGACGTTCCTGGGTTGCGGCGCAGCCGTAGCCCTGTGCTGTGGCAGCGACACTGCCAGCGTTGTGGGCACAGCCATGGCCTTTGGTCTGGCCGTCGTAGCCATGGCTTACACCATCGGCGGCATCAGCGGATGCCACATCAACCCCGCCATCACCCTGGGATGCTTCCTCACCGGCCGCATGACGTCGAAGGACTGCGGCATGTACATGGTGTTCCAGGTCATCGGTGCCATCCTGGCAGCTGCCGTGCTGTTTGTCATCACGAAGACGGCTGGCTTGGTCACGCCCGACATGGTGGAGAAGCTGGATGCTGAGACGCTTTCCAACCTGAAGGAAGCCAACTATACCACTACGCTCACGGGCGCCAACACCTGCGCCTTCGGTGTGCTCAACGGCCTCATCGTCGAGGTGGTGCTCACCTGCCTCTTCGTCCTCGTGGTGCTCGGCACTACGTCGAAGACCAACGGTGCTACCAATAACTTCGCCGGCCTGGCCATCGGTCTGAGCCTCATCCTCATCCACCTCGTCGGCATCCACTTCACCGGCACCAGCGTGAACCCCGCACGCAGCATCGGTCCCGCCCTCTTCGCCGGTGGCGACGCACTGAGCCAGATTTGGGTGTTCATCGTAGGTCCCTTCGCTGGTGGCGCACTGGCTGCTGGCATCTGGAAGGCCATCCATCCCGACAAGGCATAAATTATTGATTCAAGTCTCTCAAGCTCGCCGATTCTTTTTCACCACGGAGAACACGGAGGACACGGAGCTTTTATCATGCAAAAGAGATTCTTGAGGTGCCTAAGGCACTGCACAGAGAGGGCTGCGCCATAAAAAATGGGCGCAGCCCTCTGTGTAGAAACTTTAGGTTCCATGGGAAAGCCTCCTTCTATTTGAAAGAAACTCTGTGTGCTCAGTGTTCTCGGTGTTTCAACGAAGCCAAATTACCGAATAAAAACAAGCCAAATCACCGAAAAATATCCAGCCAAATTGCCGAAAATAAATAAAAAGTATTATCTTTGCAGCGTAATTCCACAAAAGGAACGTCACTATGTACAAAAAAAGGATTCTCGACAAGTTGCTTGAACGTAAGCTCAAAGGATGTGGGGCTGTTCTTATGGAAGGGCCCAAGTGGTGTGGTAAGACAACAACTTGTGAACAACAGGCAAAGAGTACACTATATATGTCTGACCCAGAACACAAAAGCCAATATCTTCGGTTGGCAGACATCAATATAAAGAAATTGCTCGAAGGTGAAACACCAAGACTTATTGACGAATGGCAAGTAGTCCCCAAATTCTGGGATGCAATACGATATGATGTTGACCACCGTGAAGGTGACGGCTTTTATATGCTAACAGGTTCATCAGTACCCCCAGAAGCGAACAAAGACAATAACAACGAAATGGTACATTCTGGAACAGGACGTATTGCAAGATTGACAATGCGTCCAATGAGTCTGTTTGAATCAGGAGAATCTAACGGTGAGATAAGCCTTGACGCATTATTCAGGGGTGAGACAGAAGGCCTTTACAGCGAAAACAGCCTTGACCTTTCACACATTGCTTACCTTATATGCCGGGGAGGTTGGCCCAAAGCCACTTTACAAAGCGAGGACATTGCCCTTGACAGGGCGTTGGAATACTTCGATGCCGTGGCAAATATCGATGCCTCGAAGGTGGACGGTGTTCAGCGCGATCCAGAAAGAGTCAAGCGGCTCATGCGTTCATACGCACGTCAGCAAGGCAGCCAGACTGCTCTTGCCGTAATAAGAGAAGACATGCTGGTCAATGACAGCAGTAC
>Ga0310691_10002496_pt1 | contig 24290 bp, 16 predicted proteins | sample 176DNAGHGlowgp2_FD_203887 | JGI IMG/M metagenome (GOLD analysis project Ga0310691, IMG submission 203887) | Sheep rumen microbial communities from Palmerston North, Manawatu-Wanganui, New Zealand - 1766 DNA GHGlow gp2 (v2) (version 2) | ecosystem: Host-associated > Mammals > Digestive system >...
AAGGCCTTTCGCATCGTATGCCGGAATGTCTGGCCGCCCTTCCACATCGAAGTCGATGGTCGGGACTGCATTGAACTTGCCCAAGGCATCGCGCACGGCAGCCACGATGATGCTCCATATTTCCTGCTCGTTCTCGAACTTAATCTCTGTCTTCGTGGGGTGGATGTTGACGTCTATGTTGGCTGGGTCAACCTGAAAAAAGATGAAGTAAGGCACCTGGTCGCCATCGGGAATGAGGTGGTTGAAGGCTTCCATCACAGCATAGTGGAAACGCGGATGACGCATGAAGCGACCATTGACGAAGAGGTACTGCGAGGAGTTCTTCTTGCGTGCTGCCTCAGGCTTGCCCACGAAGCCGCTAATCTTCACCAGCGATGTCTCAACCTGCAAGGGCAGGAGCTGCTCGCCTAGTTTCTTTCCGAAGATACCGACGATGCGTTGCAGGTGACTGCCTGCAGGCAACTGCATCAGGCGATTGCCTCCCGAAGAAAGCGAGAATGATACAGAGGGATTGACCAAAGCGATGCGCTCAAAGTCCTGGATGATATTGTTCAGTTCCGTCTGGTTCGACTTGAGGAACTTACGTCGTGCCGGCACATTGAAGAAAAGGTTGCTGACCTCGAAGTTGGCACCCACAGGGCACGAACAGACCTCCTGCGAGATGACGTGAGACCCTTCAAGATACAATTGCACACCGACATCCTGGTCTGCTGTGCGCGTCGTGAGTTTGACCTGTGCCACAGCAGCAATAGAAGCAAGTGCCTCTCCACGGAAGCCCATCGTACAGAGCTTGAAGAGGTCCTCCGCCTTCGCTATCTTCGACGTAGCATGACGCTCGAATGCCATACGTGCATCCGTCTCGCTCATTCCCTTGCCGTCGTCGATGACCTGAATGGACGTACGACCTGCATCCTGTACCAGTACATCGATGGTCGATGCACCAGCATCCACGGCATTCTCCATCAGCTCTTTGATGACAGAGGCCGGACGCTGCACAACCTCGCCTGCTGCTATCTGGTTGGCAACCGAATCGGGAAGAAGGTGTATGATGTCCACGGGGAAGGGTTCTCTTTATTTCGTTGTTTCTTTATTTTCGTTATAACGTTATGACGTTATTTCGTTATGACGATTCATTCGTTATGACGATTCATTCGTTATGACGGTTATTATCTCACGCCTGTCAAGAGGAAGCGCCAGATGACGATGAGGGCGAAGATAAGTGCAATAGCAAGAGGCCAGCCCAGCTTAGAGCCTCCTTCCTTATACCTTTGGGCACGAGGGGTATAGTTGATGAACGTCCCACGGAACTTATCTGAGTCGTATGGCTTATCGCTTGCAGGCATTTCACCCTGTTCGCGCTTCACCTCATCGACCAGCTTCTGCAGGCGGTCGTGCGATTCATCGCTGTAAATGCTGACGCGGCGGTATTGACGCGGTTTCCTTGTACTGAACAGTTTCATTGTTTATGGGTCTTTGGGGTCTGACGGACCTAATGAGTCTTTGGGGACAACTGTGCTATCCGGCAGTACCGGCGACATCAGGGTATCTGACGGTTCGGGCGATGCGGGTATGTCTGACGATGCGGGAGCGTTTTCAGCGATACCCCTCTTCTTGCGGATATCGCTTAGCCTCTGTCTGGGTGCAGCGTGACGCACACTCTCCTTAAGCTCAGTGCCGGCTTTCTTGGGTCGCCACTGGAAGATGTCATCCTTGTCAACCGGTCTTATGTAGTCGAACCAAGCGAAGTTCTGCAGATAGAACATGTCCGATGGTATCAGCGGTATGGGGTACATGACTCCCGTGGCGGCAGGCATCCAGATGTGGTCCACCTTCCTCTCATTGACAAACATCTTGAGCAGGGAGGTCTCGGTATGGTTCAGTTCGACCATGATGCTGTCTTCGTCAAAAGGATAGTAATTGACGAACACATTGCCTTCGGAAGTAGAGAGATAAACCTCGCCATCCTTGAAATAGGTGTGCATGATGTGTCCCGATACCTGATTGTAGTGGATGCTGTCTATCCGCTCCACCGACAATGCCTGACGCAGCACCTGGACGCTGTCAATAGTGCTGTCGTTAAAGAATATCTGTATCTCTTCACCCAGTTGCTGCTGTCCGGCCTGCCAGAGAATGGGGTCACGATACATGATGAGTATGCTGTCGCGGGTATCGTAAATCATCGAGTCGCAGACGGCTTGAAGGTCTCTGCGGAAAGCACGCATGTGGTGATAGGCATGCATGATGCGGTAAGTGGAGTCGGTGTCGATATTAAAGGTAAAGACCTTGAACGTATCAGCATGGGCATACATAGTGTCCCGCTGGCTGTAGTCGATGGCTACGGCACTGTCTGTAGCCATGACATACCCCGTGATGTCCTCGTAGTAGCAATACTCGCCGGTCAGCTTGTTCTTGTTGACCTCGTCGGTATAGACGACATTGCCAAATGCCTCGGCTATGGCAACATCGTCGTTCCAGACAACACTGTCCCCTACGAGACGCTTGCCGTTGTTGGTCAGTATGCTGCGCTCCAGGAGGTGGGAATGCTTCTTCTGCGTGTCGTAGTAGCCACGTTCCGAATAGATGTGGTTCTCGCCGTTCTCTATGTTCGAGGGACCTACGATATAAGCGATAGCGGTCTCAGTATTGTAGTGGAGGGTGTCGGAGATAAGCGTTGTCTCTGGTTTGGCAGGGGGAGCCGGATTGACCAGACGGACATTGTAGTTGAAGACTGCCTCGTGGGTGGGAGGGCTGTATTCGCCCCAGTCGCTGGTCAGCTCGTTGTCATGGTCAAGGACCTTTCCTCCCTCGAAATAATAGCCGAGTTCGTAGAGGCGGTCATAGTCAAGGCTGTCGGTGTAGATGGTCATTGTGCCGTGCTGGAGCACTACATCGTAACGTGCCCGTGCCAACTGGTCGAGTCCGTTATAGTAAAGCACTTCGCTGTCAAGCAGAAGCGTATCGCCCTGGTTCATCCGCACATGACCGAAGGCATCGAAGGAATTGGTCGCCTCGTAGTAGAGGGCACTGTCGCAATTGAGGAGCACACCATCGTGACTGAACTGCACGTTGCCCACCAGTATTTGCGCGGTGCGGTGCACTCTTTCGTCGAAGAAGAGGCGGTCGGCATGCAACAGGTGAACCTTGCTGTCGGAAGGCGGACGCTTCCCGGCAGTTTTGCGCACCGGTGTTACAGCCATTATCAGGCAGATGCAGAAGAACAGGGACGCACAGAAGATGTATAGCCGCTGACTCTTCACCTTATCCAGCCTTCATATTGGAACTCGCAATCTCTCCAATCTGGATTGATGCGAATGTAGGTACTTCTTTGTTTCTCTTTTATCCACTTCAGGATGACCTCTTCTCCTTTCTTTGCCTCCACGACGCCTTTCATCACCTGGAAGTCCTCCGTAATGTTGGCACGATGTGTGAGCGTGCGGTTCTTGAGCCGGGCGATGGCACAGACGGTCTTGCCCTTGGAGTTAATCATCGTAAAAGGTTTGGATATCTCACCTATTGCGAGCGCCTCTACCACGCGGGCCAGTTCGGGAGAGAAGGCCGAGAGTTCGCTCATCTCGAAGCGTGTGGTGGTCTCGCCTGTCTCCTTGTTGTTGGAGAGGATGCCGCGGTTGTTGCGTGTATCCTTGTCGTCGGAGGCATAGCGGACGGCATCCTCAAAGGAAATCTTTTCGCTCTTGATGTCATTGGTAATGGAATCCAGGATGACCAGTGCGCTGTCGATGTCGGCCTGTGCCACTTCGGGACGTTTCAGTATGTGCCGGCACTTCATCTTGTCGCCGCGCTTGTCGATGAGCTGGATGATGTGGTAGCCGAACTCGCTCTGTGCTATCTTGCTCACCTTCTTGGTGTCTGTCAGGCTGAATGCCACATTGGCAAATCCTGGGTCGAGCTCGCCTTTGCCCATGTAGGGCATTTCACCACCTTGACGGGCAGAGCCGGGGTCTTCGCTGTAGAGACGTGCCAAGGTTGAAAAGGATGTTGAGCCGCTATTGACGCGCTCGGCATAGTCGCGCAGCAAACTCTTGATGCGGTCTATTTCTGCCTGCGGGATGCGGGGTTCGAGCACGAGGAGTTGCACTTCCACCTGGGTGGGGATGAGCGGCAGGCTGTCCTCGGGGATGTCCTTGAAGTAGCGGCGCACCTCAGCCGGTGTCACCTTGACTTCCTCTGTCAGCTTCTCGCGCATACGTCGAGCCGTCAGGTCGTCCTTGTACTGGTCAAAGAGTTCCTCGCGTATCTGGGGCATGGGCAGTTTCATGTACTCTTCGAGTTTCTCCTTTGAGCCTGCCATGAGAATCTTCTCGCTCAGGTCCTGTTCTACATACTGGTTGACCTCGGCATCGGTGACGGAGACGCTGTCGATGGCGGCCTGATTGAGGAACAGTTTCTGCAAGGCAAGCTGTTCGGGGATGACGCAGTAGGCATTACCCTTTATCTGCGACCCGAACTCCAGACGACGCTTCTCGATGTCGGAGCGCAGTATGGCATCGTCGCCGACGACCCACACCACTTCGTCTATGACATTCTTTTGTGCCATAGACAACATGCTGGACAGCACGGCAAGGAAACAGAACGTGTATCGTTTCATACTGTTATGGGGCTTATGGGGCTTATGGGGCCTATGAGACTTATGAGACTTATGAGACTTATGAGTTAATGGTTATTGACTGTCTTCAGCGCCTCTTTGTCTATCTCGAAGGTATAGCGCTTGCGGAGTTCTGCGACAAACTCATCCTCTTTGAGGCGCTGGTAGTCGCTGACCACCTGATTGCTGACATCGGTCCACTCGGCGGGGCCTTTCTTGAGCATCTTGCCGAAGACGCCAACGTACGGAAAGCCCTTGTCTGGCTTGAGTTCTGCATTCTTTACCTTGAAGGCAAGCTTGTCTATGTTGGCATTGTCGCCTTTCTTGAAGAGGCGACGATTCACGCGAACCATGATGCTGTCGCTGTTGAACGTCTTGCGGATGGACGTCATCCACTGGTCCTGCGGTAGCTTCTTGACAAGCTTCTGGACAGCCTTGACGTCTGCTTCGTTCTTGCAGTAATAGACCATGCCACTGTAGTGCGGTTCGCTCCAGGCATACTGCTTCTTGTGCTGCTTGAAGTAGTTGGTCAGTGCCAAGGTGTCCTTAGCGGCAGGTTCCCATATCTTGGAGTTGCATTCCTCGAAGAGAAGCAAGCCGTCGTGATACTCCTGCACCAGATACTTCAGTTCGTCGTCCTTAGCGCAGAACTCCTCGGTCTTCTCGTCGAGAATCTGTTCGATGGTCTTCTCGCTCTGTCCGGCGATGGAGTCGAGCACCTGCTGTGCAAGGTGGTTTTCGAGGCCTTGTCCGTTGAGGTATTTCAGGATCATGTCGTGGAGCTCTTCGTAGCTCTCGAGGTCTTTCTTGCCCATGAGCTTGACGACGTCGTAGCCATAGGGCATGAGGAATGGCTCGCTTATCTCGTTCACTTCGAGGGAGTAGGCCACGTCCTCAAATTCCTTTACCAACTGATTGGGTCCTATCCAAGGCAACATGCCGCCGCGTCCGGCGGAACCTGGGTCCTGCGATACCTGCTTGGCCAGCTCGGCAAAGTCGGCACCGTCCTTCAGGGCCTGATAGACTGAGTCTATTCTTACCTTGGCAGCGGCACGCTGCTCTTCGGTGGCATCCTGTGCGAGACGGATGAGGATGTGTGCGGGCTGAAGGAGCTGCTTGCCTTCGAGACGTTCAATCATGTTGTCGTAGTAGGCACGCACTTCCTTCTCCTTGGCTCCTTCGGTGACGAGGAGGGGACGTATCTGCTGGTCGCGATACTGGCGGAACTCCTTCTTATAGCTGGAGAGTGTATCGAGGTGGTCGTCGAGAGCTGCAAGCACTTTGAGCTTGTAATTGACGAAGAGCTCGGCATACTCCTCGACGTTCTTCTTGTCGATGACGCCTTCGGAGTTGTTCTTGTTGTAGTTGTATTCAAACTCGCTGCGAGTGACTGGTGCGCCGTTGATGCGCATGACGATGGGGTCTTCCTGTGCGGCAGCGGTCAGGGCGACTGCTGCCAGGGCTAAACTGATGATTGTCTTTTTCATTTCCTGCTGTTTTGCGTTATGACGTGATGACGTGATAACGATATGATGATATTACGATGAATGTGCGGTTAGTGGGATTGAGGCTTTATTGCGGGCGGCTGTAGTTGGGAGCCTCGCTGGTGATGGTCACGTCATGGGGATGGCTCTCCTGCACGCCGGCGTTGGTGATGCGGACGAACTTGGCGTTGTGCAGGTCCTCTATGGTTGCGGCTCCGCAGTAGCCCATGCCGCTTCTGAGTCCGCCGATGAGCTGATAGATGACTTCCTGGACGGAGCCCTTGTAGGGGACTCGCCCGGCAATGCCTTCGGGCACGAGCTTCTTGGTGTCCTTGACGTTTCCCTGGAAGTAGCGGTCCTTCGAGCCGCACTCCATGGCCTCGAGGGAGCCCATGCCGCGGTAGCTCTTGAACTTACGTCCGTTGTAGATGATGGTGTCGCCGGGGCTTTCTTCCGTTCCGGCCACCAGCGAGCCTATCATGACGCTGTAGCCGCCGGCTGCGAGGGCTTTCACCACATCGCCGCTGTAGCGCAGACCTCCGTCGGCTATGAGGGGAACGCCTGTCCCCTTCAGGGCACTGGCTACGTCATAGACGGCACTGAGCTGTGGCACGCCGACGCCTGCTACGACGCGGGTGGTGCAGATGCTGCCCGGTCCGATGCCGACCTTCACGCCGTCGGCTCCTACCTCTACGAGCATACGGGCGGCATCGCCGGTGGCGACGTTGCCCACTACGATATCTACATTGGGGAACATCTTCTTGGCTTCGCGCAGCTTCTCGACGACGAACTTGCTGTGGCCGTGTGCCGTATCGATGACGATGGCATCGACGTCGGCCTCCACGAGTGCACGGATGCGCTCCATCGTGTCGGCTGTGACGCCCACTCCGGCGGCTACGCGCAGGCGGCCCTTGCTGTCCTTGCAGGCCATGGGCTTGTCCTTGGCCTTCGTGATGTCCTTGTAGGTTATCAGGCCGATGAGTTTGTTGTCATCGTCCAGGACGGGAAGTTTCTCTATCTTGTTCTCCTGCAGTATCTTTGCTGCTGCGCCGAGGTCGGTCTGCAAGTGCGTCGTGACGAGGTTCTCGCTCGTCATCACCTCGTCGATGGGGCGGTCTATGTTCTGCTCGAAACGGAGGTCGCGATTGGTGACGATGCCTTTCAGGTGTCGCTCGTCATCGACCACGGGAATGCCGCCGATGTGGTATTCCGACATCAGTTCGAGCGCATCGCGGACGCTGCTGCCCAGTTTAATGGTGATTGGGTCGTAGATCATGCCGTTCTCGGCACGCTTCACGATGGCCACCTGGCGGGCCTGCTCCTCGATGCTCATGTTCTTGTGTATGACTCCGATGCCTCCTTCGCGGGCGATGGCTATTGCCATGGGTGCTTCGGTAACGGTGTCCATTGCTGCCGTCACGAAGGGAATCTTCAGTTCGATGTGGCGCGAGAAAAGCGTCTCGAGCGCTACCGTGCGGGGAAGAACCTCGGAATAGGCGGGAACTAACAGGACGTCGTCGTAGGTCAGACCGTCCATCACAATCTTGTCTGCAATAAATGATACCATATCCTTATATAAAATTTTTGCGTGCAAAGATAAGGAAAAAAACCTTATGTTGTACCGCACGGCATGGGATTTTTTCCTTTATTCGCACATTTATATATATAAGGTTCGCGTAAGGGCGAAAAAAACTACGTGTACTTCGGCGGATAAGTACGTGTACTTCCATGGAAAAGTACCTGTACTTATTTGGATAAGTACGTGTACTTATTTGGCAAAGTACCTGTACCTCTTTGGCAAAAGACCTGTGCGGCGTTACGCCACCATCCGCATCGTTCTGATATTCACGAATGTCCACTTTGACACCCCAAGCACGCCTTTTTCCCACTTTTTTTCGTTTTTTCTCATGGAAAGATGCTTGGCGTTTCACTTCTTTTTAGTACCTTTGCCCCGAAAAAATACATTTTATAATCATTTTCCATTATGCTAAAGAAAATCCGTTTGACCCTCGCCATCATCTTCTGGGTACTGATTACATGGCTGCTTGTCGATTTCACAGGCACAGCTCATGCCTATCTGGGATGGATGGCTAAGATTCAGTTCGTACCGGCTCTGCTGGCACTGAACATAGGAGCACTGCTCTTCGTCGTGACCCTGACACTGCTGTTCGGTCGCATCTACTGCTCCGTCATCTGCCCGCTGGGAGTGATGCAGGATGCCATCGCATGGCTGCGTCGGGGGAAGAACAAGTACAGCTACTCACCTGCCCGCAACACGTTGCGCTACGCGCTGCTGGTGCTGGCCTGTGCAACCCTTGCGCTCAACGTGGCCTGGCTGGGCGGACTCATCTTCCCATACAGCACCTACGGACGCATCGTCGCCACCTGCCTCGCACCCCTCTACAAGCTGGCCAACAACGGCCTGGCAGCCATTGCCGAGCACTACGGCAGCTATGCCTTCTACGAGGTGGACGTGTGGCTCAAGAGCATTTCGGCCCTCATCATAGCCCTGCTCACATGGGCCATCATCGCTGTCCTGGCATGGAAGAACGGACGCACATGGTGCAACACCATCTGCCCCGTCGGGACGCTGCTCGGCCTCATCAGCCGCCATTCATACCTCAAGATGACCATCGATGCCGACAAGTGCAAGAACTGCCGAAAGTGCGAGCGCAACTGCAAAGCAGCCTGCATCGACCTCGACACGCACACCATCGACTACTCCCGTTGCGTCGTCTGCGGCAACTGCGAAGGACAATGCAAGTTCGATGCTCTGCACTTCACAGCCTCTCCCCAAAGAGAGGGGGCTACCTCGTCGCAATTCACTCCTCCATCGGAGGGGACGGGGGAGGCTACCTCCCGCCGTGCTGCCCTGACCTCCATCGCACTCCTGGCCGGCACTGCCATCGCTAAGGCACAGGCCAAGGTGGAGCCTAAGACAACCGACGGCGGACTGGCCGACATCATCAAAAAGGAGAAGTCCAAGCGCGACAAGCTCATCACACCGCCGGGCTCCCTCTCCATCCGCAACCTGCGCACCCACTGCACAGCCTGCCAGCTCTGCATCGACGCCTGCCCCAACGACGTGCTGCGTCCCAGCAGCAGCCTCGACCGCTTCATGCAGCCGGAGGTCAGCTACGAGCGCGGCTACTGCCGACCCGAGTGCACTCGCTGCTCCGAGGTCTGCCCCACATCAGCCATACAGCCCGTCACCGTCGAAGAGCGCACCGCCATTCAGGTCGGACATGCCGTCTGGACACGCGACCTCTGCGTACCCGTCAAGGACGAAAAGCCCTGCGGACTCTGCGCACGCAAATGTCCGGCACAAGCCATACAGATGGTGCCCCTACAGGCTGGCGTACATCAGGACGGCTGGCGCTGGAGAGATGCCGACAACCAGGAGATTCCAAGGGAGAAAGTGCTGCTCATTCCCGTCGTCAACGAAGAGAAGTGCATCGGCTGCGGTGCCTGCGAGAACCTCTGCCCGTCGAGCCCCATCAGCGCCATACACGTCGAAGGGCACGAAGTACACAGGGAGATATAACCCCAGACCCGACAAAGCTGAATAGCTCAATCGTCGTCATCCCGTAATAACGTTATAACGTAATAACGAAAACCATAAAATAATGAAGAAAATAGACAGACGAGACTTCCTCAAAGTCTCCGGCACGACAGCCGCCACGGCTGCTCTGGCATCCTGCGGCATACAAGGCGGCAACGCCGACGGTGAGGTCGATTACATGGGACACCACGACGGTCCCATCCCCACCGACAAGATGACCTATCGCACCAACCCTAAGCAAGGCGACAAGGTCAGCCTGCTCGGCTACGGATGGATGCGACTCCCGACCACCAAGAACGGCAGCGCACGCACCCAAGAGAACATAAAAGACGACGCCATCGACCAGGAACAGGTGAACCGCCTCTGCAAGTTTGCCCTCGACCACGGCGTCAACTACTTCGACACGTCGCCGGCCTATTGCCGCGGCAAGAGTGAGGAGAGCCTCGGCATCGCACTCGAGGCAAGCGGATACAAGCGAAGCGACTACTTCATCGCTACGAAGCTCTCCAACTTCTCGCCTACGCAATACGACTTCGAGGAAGGCAAAGCCATGTTCGAGCGCAGCCTCCAGTTCCTTAAGACTGACTATATCGACTACCTCCTCCTGCACAGCATCGGCGGCGGTGGCATGGGGCCTGTGCACCAGCGATACCTCGACAACGGACTGCTCGACTGGCTCATGGAGCAACGCGAAGCAGGACGCATCCGCAACCTCGGCTTCTCCTTCCACGGAGACGTGGCCGTCTTTGACTGGGCACTGGCACACCACGACCAATACCATTGGGACTTCGTGCAGATACAGGCCAACTACGTCGATTGGAACAACGAGCAGGACAAGGGACGCTCAGGCAAGTACCTCTACGAGGAACTCGTCAAGCGCAACATCCCCGTCGTCATCATGGAGCCGCTGCTCGGCGGACGTCTCTCGAAGGTGCCAGACCACGTCGTGGCACACTTCAAACAGCGCAAACCGGAGGACAGCGTGGCTTCATGGGCTTTCCGCTACATCGGCTCCAAGCCCGCTGTGCTCACCGTCCTGAGCGGCATGACCTACATGGAACACCTGGAGGACAACCTGCGCACCTACTCTCCACTCGAACCTCTCACCGTGGAGGAGCAGGACTGGCTGGAGAACGAGACGGCAACGCTCATCAAGAGCTACCCCACCATCGACTGCAACGACTGCAATTACTGCATGCCCTGCCCCTATGGACTCGACATCCCTGCCATCTTCGTACATTATAATAAATGTGTCAACACAGGCAACGTCCCTGAAAACCAGCAAGCCGAGAACTACCAGAAGGCACGTCGCGCCTTCCTCGTTGGCTACGACCGCAGCGTGCCACGCCTACGACAGGCCAGCCACTGCATCCAGTGCCGCGAGTGCGTCAGCCACTGCCCACAGCAGATTGACATCCCTCGCGAACTCCAACGCATCGACGACTTCGTCGAAAAGCTCAAGCAAGGAACCCTATAAGCCCCATAAGACTCATAAGCCTCATTAGTCCCATAGGCCCCATTAGCCCTTAAACGCAAAAAGGCCCCCCTTCCCGAATTTGGGAAGGGGGGCCTTTGTATAGCTTCTTATTTCTTTACGCTCATCGTGAAGTCCAATGTTCCGCCTTCAATGAGCTGACGATGCGTGAGCTTCCAGTCGTTTATCTTGCGACCGTTGAGCTTCACGCCTTTGACATAGATGGCTTTGTCCGACTTGCGCGGAGCGTTGATGGTCAAATCCTTGCCGCCAGGCATGTGCAGCACAGCACGACGGAACAGCGGCGTACCGATGACGTACTCTGCCGAACCAGCATTGAAGGGATAGAAACCCAACGAGGAGAAGATGTACCAGGCAGACATCTGTCCGCAGTCGTCGTTGCCCGCATAGCCGCAAGGCGTGGCATTGTAGAACTGGCTGCGCACCTGCTCCACCAGTTCCTGTGTGCGCCACGGCTGACCTGCAAAGTTATAGAGATAGACGGTGTGGTGGCTCGGTTCATTGCCGTGGGCATATTGTCCGATGAAGCCGCTGGCATTGCCGTTCACCTCGCCGCTTGTCTCGGTCAACGTGAAGTTCTCGTTGAGCTTAGCGATAAAAGGTTTCACACCGCCGAAGAGGTCGATGAGTCCCTGCGGATTCTGAGGCACAAACCACATGTACTGCCATGCGTTGCCTTCTACGAAGCAGGGATTCTCGTAGCTCAGCGGGTCGAAGGGCTCTATCCAGTTGCCCTTGTCGTCCTTGGGTTGGAAGAAGCCTGTGGCTGGGTTGAAGAGGTTGCGGTAGAACTCGCTGCGTTTGCTGAAACGCTCGTAGTCCTTCTGCTTGCCGAGCTTCTTAGCGACAGCAGCCACGCACCAGTCGTCGAAGGCTTGCTCCATGGTGATGCTGACGCTGACGTTCTGACGGTTCTGCGGCATATAGCCGAACTCTTCCCACACCTCGAAGGGGCTGTTGGGATGGGTGCGGGTGCTGCTCTCCACCATTGCCTTGTAGGCTCGCTCCACATCAAGCCCCGGCAGTTCGGACATGATGGCGTCGGCCACAACAGGGATGGCATGGTTGCCTATCATGCAGTAGTTGTCCTGTCCCCAGAGGTCCCAAATGGGCAGGTAACCGTAGGTCTCGTGGTGCAGCACCATGTCGCGGACAAACTGCACGGCGATGTTGGGATAGAGGAGCGTGTAGAGAGGATGTGCGGCGCGGAAGGTGTCCCAGAGGCTGAAGGTGCTGTGGTAAGCCTGACCCTTGGGCATCTGCTTTATCTCGAAGTTGGTGTCCATGTAGCGGCCATCAACGTCGCTCATGGTGTTGGGCTGCATGAGGACGTGATAGAGACCTGTGTAGAAGATGGTCTTCTGGTCGTCGGTGCCCTCAATGTCGATAGTGGACAGCTCCTTCTCCCAGGCATCGTGAGCGGCTTTGACGTAATAGCCAAAGTCCCAAGAACGAGCCTCTGCCTGCATGTTCTTGCGTGCTCCGTCATTATCGACAGCTGAGATGGCAACCTTCACCATCACGTCCCTGCCGGCTTTTTCGTTGAAACGAAGGGCGGCACGCAGCGTACGGCCGTTGATGACGTCGCTGCCACCGGCATTGCGTCCACCGTCCATCAGGATGCGGCTCACGATGGGACGGGAGAACTCTGCACGGAAATAAACCTTACGAAGCTTTGCCCACCCTGTCAGGACACGGAAACCTTCGATGGTCTTCTCGTCGATAACACGAATCTGACTCTGGATAATCTGATAAGCACGACGCCCTGTGTAGTAGGCATCGCCACGGAAGGTCATGCGGTCCAGGTCGAGGATGACGGTCTGCTCCTTGCCTTCGGGGAAGGTATATTTATGGATGCCGGCATGAACCGTTGCCGAGAGCTCTACATTGATGTTCTCGCCCCCCAACAGGTCAACCATGTAGTAGCCCGGAGCTGCCTTCTCCTGGGAATGCTTGAAGGGCAGAGCGAAGATGCCCTTACGCAGTAGTTCGGGAGTGACATGCTTGACTGTCGGCATCAGCGAGATGTCGATGAGGTCTGTGCAGCCCGTACCACTGAGGTGCGTATGGGTGAAGCCAAAGATGGAGTCGCGGTTGTAATCATAGCCGCAGCAAGGGTCCCAAGTGACGTACTGCTCGGTCTCGGGAGCCAACTGTACCATGCCCTGAGGCATCGTAGGACCAGGGAACGTGCTGCCGCTCAGGGCACCTGTGTCGTCGGTCTGCGTACCGATGAAGGGGTTGACGTACTTCGTATAGTCTGTTGCCACACTGCTCAAAGCTGTGCAAGCAGCCAGGCAAATGATTGCCATGCGTTTTGTGTAGTACATAATATATAATATATAAAAAGGATGACTTTAGGCTGCAAAGTTCGTTAAATCTTTTGTCATTCACAAAAAAAAAACTACTTTTGTGCCGAAAAAGACAAGGAACTATATGAAACGTCCCCTTTTACTATTACTTGCCGTGTCCCTGCTTCAGCCTGTCACCGCCCAAACGCCGCAGCGTGACTCTGTTTCAAGAGACACGAGGATGCGCGTAGATACACTACGCCAGGTGGAGGTGCGTGCCGACTCGCAGTTGCGCGTCAACGACGCCATCCGCCAGACGCTCGAGAGAGAGCGAGCTGCCCGCATCGGCACCATGTCCGTAAGCGATGTCATCGGCTCAAAGCTAACCGACAAGATTATGCATCCCTTTGCCGTCAAGGAACGCAGACGGGAAAAGAAACATGCACGCGACCGCCAGATACTGAAGGAGTACGAGGAACTGGGCCGCGTCAAGTCATTCGAGGAACTCCTCGACGAAGCCATCCGCAAGCAAGCCATCGAAGACGGCAAAGAGCCCCCCACAAAATCGGGAAAGAAATAAGCTCCCTTATTCCCCCCCATTAGCCCCATTAGCCTCATTAGTCCCATTAGCCCCATTAGCCTCATTAGCCCCATTAGCCCTATGACCACACAAGACAAGCAATTCATGCGCCAAGCCATCGACCTGAGTATAGAGAACGTCGCTAACGGCGGCGGTCCCTTCGGAGCAGTCATCGTCAGGGAAGGCAAAGTGGTTGCCACAGGCGTGAACCGCGTCACTGCCAACAACGACCCAACTGCCCATGCCGAAGTGTCTGCCATCCGAGCCGCCTGCCAGAAAGAAGGCTCCTTCAAGTTGAAAGGCTGCACCATATACACATCATGCGAACCCTGCCCCATGTGCCTGAGCGCCATCTACTGGGCTGGACTCAGCCGCATCTGCTTTGCCAACACCAAGCAGGATGCCGAAGACATTCTCTTCGGCGATAAGTTTATCTATGAGGAAATAGAGCGCCCCATCTCCCAACGCACCATACCCACAGAAGCCTTCATGCGCGACGAAGCACTCCAAGCCTTCCGTGCCTGGGAAGAAAAGGCAGACAAGGTGGAATACTAAAACCTATTAGCCTCATTAGTCCTATTAGCCTCATTAGCCTCATTAGTCCTATTAGCCTCATTAGCCCCATTAGCCTCATTAGCCCCATTAGCCCCATTAGCCCCATGACCTGCCATCGGCTCTCTCCTGCCATCCTCACCCTGCTGGTCTTCCTCCTGGCACAGGGACTTGGTTCGTTGCTGCTCTTCGGCATCTGGATACTGGTGTCGCCTGAGTTTGGCGAGGCCATCCGTGCCTTTCTCAGCGGCGAGGCAGAAGGATTGCCGCTCCTGGAGCTGATGCCCATCTCCGTCTTCTCGCTCATCCTCATGTCCCTAGACATAATAGCCGTACTGGGCTGCCATTTATGCCTGCACAACATCCGCTTCGCTACGACGCTGGATGCCACAACCGTCAGGTGGCGGCCAGCCTTGCTTGCTGCCGCAGCAGCCATACTGGGAGCCATGAGCATCTCCATCCTGACCGGAGGCATGGAGCTTCCTGAGGCAATGGTGCAAATATCCTTGGCCATGTCGCACAACTTCTGGGGCTTGATTACGATAGTCCTCGTCGGTCCCATCAGCGAGGAACTCCTCTTCCGCGAAGCCATTGCCGGCGAGATGCTGCGACGGGGAGCTGCTCCCTGGCTTGCAATCGGCGTCTCGGCACTCGCCTTCAGCGCCGCACATCTCAATCTGGCTCAAGGATGCTACGCCTTTCCGCTCGGCATCCTGCTCGGCATCATCTACTACAAGACAGGGGGCATCGTGCTCACCTCATTGCTCCACGTACTCAACAACGGCATCGTTGCCGTCCAGCTATATGCCGACGGCCCAGAAGCTGTAGAAACTTCACCCGCTGAATGGTTCGGAAGCACCACCCTTGCCCAAACCTTCATGGTGCTCTTCGGAGCACTCAGCATTGCACTAATGATCCAATTCTGGAACCGATACAATCTTTGCAAATGAAGAAGCTCAGAACAACACCGATTGAGACAAAAGCATGCAAAGGACAGGTTAATTTTTCAAAATCGCCTCCATATTTTGTTAATTTAACTTAAACAGGCACTATTTGTTGCGTATAATCTAATATGTTGTCGTACCTTTGTGCGATGAAAATTCCCCTAAGGGGGAACTATCGCTATGTGAGAAGCAGAAAACAACAACAAACATATCCAATAAAACATTATTAATTCATTCACAAAATGAAAAAGAAACTCATTCAAATCCTTATGCTACTGGTGGTAGCAGTCAGCATAGGGGCGTTTGTGTCCTGTAAGGATACCAACGAAGATCTTTACAACGAGTTGCGTAACCAGACTTCTGTCGGTGACCAGACTTTAGCCGACAGGCTTGCTACATTGGCTCAAAAAATCGAAGATGTGAAGTGCAAATGCAGCGAGACTGGCGCTGGTAGCTTGAGCGGCAGAGTTGATGCTCTTGAAGCCCTCCTTGGTGTGGCCGGCGGTGGTGCTGGCGGCGATGGAAGTGGTGATGGCATCGGTGACGCTATCATTAGCTATGGAGATGGAACAGGTAGCGGCAACGACAAGAAAACGACACTTGAACTTCTCCTTGGTGACATCGAATGGCTACTGCAAGACAATGGAAACATTGCCGAGATTCTCAAACAACATGGGAGTGATATTGCAACCCTGCTTGCATTCAAGACGACTTTAGAAACCACATTTGGAGAATCCCTTAAGGAATTGGAAGATCTGCAGGCTTATGTTGCTACATTGAAGTCTTGTGGTTGCGATTGGGATAAGGTTCTTGACATTGAGGAAAGGCTCAAGACTGTAGAAAGTAAATTAGCAACGGCACTTGAAGACATTAAGACTGCTCAGGCTACAGCTGATGAAGCAACGAAAATTGCTAATGCAGCTACGACAGCTGCTACTAATGCTGCTCAGAAAGCCGCTGACGCATACCAGAAGGCTATTGACGCAGGTGCAGCAGCAGACGAAGCCAAGAAATATGCCGAGACAGTAAAGGAAACAGCCGATAATGCTCTCACGAAAGCCCTCGACGCTATTAAGATTGCTGCTGAACTTCAGACACTCGTTCAAAACAACAGTAATGCCATTGAAGGTCTTAAGAACGACATTAAGACAATTCAAACTACACTGAGCCAGTATGGCGCACAGATTGGTCTGAATACAACAAAAATAAAGGAGAACGCTGATGCTATCGCGAAGAACGTAGAGGATATCGCGAAGAATGCCAAAGCTATTGCAGACCTCAAGACCACCGTCAACGATATGCAGACCCAAATCACTCTCATTGGCGGACAGGCAAAAGAGGCTCTGGATAAAGCTATCGAGGCAAATTCAAAGGCAGACGTTAACAAACAAAACATTGACAATCTCAAAAAAATTGTCGATGAACTCAAGCCTGTCGTAGAAAAGAACAAGACTGACATCGAGAATCTTACGAAGACTGTCAACAATCTCAGCAGCCAGGTTAGCACCAACACAACTAACATCACAAACCTGACCAACCAGTTCAACAACTATGTGACTGAGATGGACACTAAGTTCAATGAGCTCAGCGATAAAGTTAATAAGCTGGAAAAGGATCTTGCTCAAGTAAAGGCTGACTGTGCAGCTAACTTGGCAACAGCAAAGGCTTATGCAGACCAGCAAATCGCATTAGCAAAGTCTGAAATTATTGCTGAGATTTTAGACAAGCTGAAGGAGTACTACACGAAGGAAGAGATTGATGCAATGATCAAGGATTTGAATGTATCAATCAATGGCAACACCCTCAAGATTGGCGAGATTGAGACGACCGTCGGCGAAAACACCACCCGCATCCAAGCTATTGAGGACATCCTGAAGGACCTCAAGGGCTGCACCTGCGACGAGCAAGCTCTCAAGGATGCTATCGAGCTCATCAAGAAGCAAATCGCTGAGATGTGGGGTCAGGTAGATGACAACACAGAGAACATTGGCAAGAACGCAGAAGCTATCGACGCTATCAATAAGGCAATTGCGGATCTCATCAACAAGACCATCAAGGATATGCAGGAGAACATCGAGACCCTGAATGGTGATGTTGAAGACCTGGCCATTAAGCAAAGCACACTCGAACTGATTGTCAATAAGATTAAGAAAGAATACATCACACAGAAGGAGGTTAAGGACATCACCGATGCCATCATCGCTAAGGCTGTGGCTGATTCTACCGACTTCAAGAACCGCATGGACGTTATCGGTGACTCTATTGCCAACGTACTCGGTGACTTGGTATCTCTGACAGCACGCGTAGAGGTTCTCGAGAACAGCAACTTCGCTACGAAGGATGACATTGCAAACTTTGCCACAAAGGACGAGTTAGCTGCCGTTCAGGATGCACTCTCGAGCCGCATCACATCTAACTCTAACAAGATTACCAAGCTGAATGAGGCTGTCAAGAAGATTAAAGATAACATTTCTGATCTTAACGACCACGTTTCTACCATTGACGAAGAAATCGAGGCCCTGACTAAGCGCATGGACAAGGCAGAGGAGAAGCTCGACACGATAATGGAGGAGATGGAAGACATCAAGTCTGACATTGCTACTATCCAGAACTATCTGGCTAAGCAGGTAACAAGCATTACCATCCAGGGCACATACAACCCGATGTTTGGTAGCTTCAGCCTGCCCACCGGTACTCAGAGCAACATCCTTCTTGCTTACTATGGACTGCCTGCAGCCGATGTTGAATTCCCGACATCTCTTACAGGTAAATATGTACGCCCGAGTGAAGCTCTCACCGAGAAGGATATGGAGATGCTGGGTCTCAGCGGCGACGCCGTATTCACATGGCCTGCCAACATGCCTATGATGTTCGACAAGGGCTATGCCGGCAAGATTTGGATGACCATCAATCCTAACACAGCTGACGTCAGCGGTCTGCAGCCGACGATTGTCAACTCTAAGGACGAGGAATCACTCATCACCCTCAGGCCCATCAAGCCCAGCGAAGAGAAGCTGCAGTTCGGTTGGACCCGTGCTGACCAGAGCAGCAATGGCTTCTACGAGGCTGAAGCTTATGTAACACCTACTGACGTTCAGAAGGTCAATGCTCCCTCATTCAACACTTCCGCTATGATGGACGCAGCCAAGAACGTAAGGGATGCTCTCACCGAGATGGTTAAGAACCAGTCCACAACTGGCAATGGCAACATGCCCAGACTTGAGAAGCTGGCAAGCGACGTTAACACCATCGTCCAGGGTCTGAGGTTCGACCGCAGCGCCCTGAAGGTTTCATACACCAGCGAGGATGGAGAGGGCAACGAGACCGAGCACTCTGTATATTCTCAGTACAACCTGGCAGCAACAGCCTTCCAGCCCCTCAACCTGGGCACAGCTAAGGACTTCAACTTCCAGACTGTTCCCGGCTACGAGAAGGTTAACGCCCTGCTCGACAGAGTGGCCAACAAACTGAAGGGCGAAGTTAAAGTATTCTTCAAAGACTTCAGTGGTTCAGCTCTTGTAGAAAAGGTAGGCCAGCTCGAAATCAAGGACATTAATGTACCTGATTTGACAAAGGATCAATTGGCCCTGTTTGTAGTAAATGTTGACACAACAATTTACATAGAAGGACTCAAGTATCACTTAGACTTGAAGAAGGACGTGACTGTACCTGTTAAGTTCACTACAACCACAACTGCTCACGTCAAAATTGACAAAGACGCTGAGATTGACCTAACTGGTGTTACTGTAAACAAACCTACAGTTGTAATTAAAACTACGCTAACAGACAAATTAGATCATGATGCAGTACTTGTTGTCCCTGTAAAGGACAATGATGATAAACTAGTTGGTAATGCCGAAGTAAAACTTAACAATATAGACGTTAATGCTAATGCAGAATTTGGTGATATCACACTTAATGGTCACACTGTAGCACATATAACTTATGATGATGATGCAGAGGTAACTATCTCTGTAGATGAAAATGTAACTGCACAGGTTAATATCAATGAGCTAATCTACTTTGGAGACTGCAAATTAGCAAAGGATGAAAACGGTGAGATCATAAGGGATAAAAATGGTGACCCCATAATCATTACTGGTGGAACAGATAATGATGCAAAGGGAGTCAAAGTCTTCTTTACAAAAGACTTGTCTAGTGCTGCAGAGTCTCTTTGGGGAACAGCCCAAAGTTCACTTAATGACGTGAACAAGATGCTTGACGACATCCGCGACATCGTCAAGGAAGTCAACAACGTCATCAAGAAGATTAACAGCTACGAGAACAAGATTACAGGCACCGTTGACGACATTGTAACAAGGGCAAAGAGCTACATCGACAAGATTAACAGCGTCATTGTCAACCTTGTCAACTCTACCAACGAGCGCTTCCAGCCCTTCATGGTAGCAAGCACGAACAAGGGTATGAAGTTCCTGAGCGGCAGTAAGAACTATCCGACCAAGCTGACAAAGGACATCAAGCTCTTCGCTACTTCCCAGACTATGGAGCTCATCGTTCCTATGGCCAGGAAGCACGTGGCAGTGACCAACGTCTTCAAGGGCGACGCCAGCGCACAGAATGGCAACTCCGACTGCAAGTCTAAGCTGACTGCTGCCAACAGCGGCGAGAAGATGAACGTCGTACTGGATGGTAACGAGCGCGTGATTGAGCTGAAAGGTCTGGCCAGTGGCTATGTCTATGAGATTGCCTTCTCTGCTCTCGACTTCCAGGGTAAGATTGCTACTCGCAAGTATTATGTCACCGTCGAGTAAACCTACTTTTTGAACACAACAAAGAAAGAACAGCTATGAAATTCAAAAAGATAATTATGTCAGCAGTACTGCTTGCCGGATGCTTCACCGCATCCGCGCAGCAGGAGACTGCTACCAAGGAGGTCTTCAATCCTCATTGGTTCGTTCAGGCTCAGATGGGCGGACAATATACTCTGGGCGAAGTGAAGTTCGGTGACCTGCTATCTCTCAATGCACAGGTAGCCGGCGGCTACAAGTTCTCTCCCGTATGGGCTCTGCGTCTCGCCGTCAGCGGCTGGCAGAGCAAGGGCGGTTCCGACCTCACCTACATGGTGGGAAAAGGTTTAGGCGTAGAGACTTGGAAGTACAAGTACATAGCTCCCACCGTTGACGTAACCTGCAACATCACGAGCTGGATACTGGGCTACAACCCCAAGCGCATCTTCGATGCAGGTATTCTGGCAGGTGTCGGTGCCAACATCGGTTGGGACAATGGCGAGGCAGCAGCCCTGCAGAAAACGGTACAGGAAAATGTAGCCAACGAGCCTGCTCACTACATGACTCTGCTCTGGACCGGTACTAAGGCACGCTTCGTAGGCAAGTTCGGTGTGTTTGCCGACTTCCACATCGGTCGTCGTGTTGACCTCGGCATCGAGGTTAATGCCAACACCCTTGGCGACGCCTACAACTCGAAGGATGCCAACAATACTGACTGGTACTTCAATGCCCTGGCTGGCATCAAGGTCAACATCGGCAAGGTAAGCAAGCGCGTTCCCGTGAAGGCTAGCGAAGGTGTTAGCACAAATGCTGAGCCCGTCATCGTAGAGAAGATTGTCGAGAAGCCCGTCGAGAAGATTGTAGAGAAGATCGTCTATAAGGAGCCCGAAGCTACGAAGCGTGAACCTCTGCGTCGCGACATCTTCTTCAACATCCGTGGTTCAGAGGTCAGCAAGACCGAGATGCCCAAGGTGGAAGACGTTGTGGCTTACATGAACAAGTATCCCGAGGCTAAGGTATCCATCACAGGCTATGCAGACAAGGGTACAGGTAACCCGAAGATCAACGTAGGTTACGCTAAGAAGCGTGCCCAGATGGTTGCCGACATTCTGACCAAGAAGTATGGCATTGCCGCCAGCCGCATCACGGTTGACAGCAAGGGCGACACCGTTCAGCCATACGAGCAGAACGATCTCAACCGCGTGAGCATCTGTATTGCTGAATAACCATTGACATTCAACTAAACTAATCATCATTCCCCCCGCCATTCTGCTTGTGCAAAGTGACGGGGGGATAAGTTGTCATTTATGAAAAGATTAATTTTACTTCTGACACTGGCCACTATTGGCCTTCCCAACACTTTTGCACAGAACGAGACCGGCTTCACCGGTAACGGCTACTACCGCATCAAGAACTTCGTCACCGAACGCTACATCTACGTGACGGACAACAAGGACTACTACGACAAGAGCCACGACAAGGAGGATTTCCAGGCCATTCAGCTCTGGAAGGACATCAGCCAAGCCGTCTTCAGCCCCGCCAGCGTCATCTACATTGAACTGATAAGCGGCACCAAAGACAACGGCACCTTCGACCTCAAGGCCCAAAACACCGCAGTCCATGCACTCACAGGCTACTACGTGAACGTGAGAAAGCAGAGAGACGGCACATACGAGGTCTCCGCTTCCGCCCATGGCGTGACGAAGTATCTCTCGGACGACGAGCACAGCTCAAGCGCCCTCGGTGTGATGGGTACCGGCAGCACAGGCAACTACCGCAAGTGGACAGTAGATAGGATTACCACCGACCATGCCAGCAACTACGTCGGCATCAAACCGACAATAGAGTTGGGCGGACTGTACTACGCACCTTACTACGTGTCGTATCCCTTCAAGGCAGCATCTCCGGGAATGAACATCTACTACGTTGACAAAGTCGTTAGCCACTATGCCACGCTGAAGAAGATAGAAGGCGAAGTACCCGGAGGCACCCCAGTGCTCATCGAGTGCACATCCAATGACCCCTCTCAGAACCGTCTGGAACTTCTCGCCAGCTCATCGGCAAAGGCCTCCGACAATCTGCTGAAAGGAGTATTCTTCTGCAACGGCAAGCGTCCCGCCGAGTCAGTCGATGCCTACACGAAGTTCGATGCAGCCACGATGCGCGTCTTCGACGTTGTGGATGGCAAGCTCGTCCTGACCGACACTCCGCAAGCGGAGCGCATTACCTCCCTGTCCACAGGCAAGATATTTGACCCGGAGACCTTTAAATATATAGATGTATATAGCGACTGCCTGACAGCCAACACCAGCTACCTCACGGCAAACGCTGAAACGGCCTCAGAACTCTTAGTCGTACTGCCCGGCATGGGCATCAACGATGTGAAGAAGGGCAGCAATCCCATGACAGCGGGAGTCTATAGCCTGAGCGGCACACAGCTCCGCCAGACCAATGACCTGGAAGGTCTGCCCGCAGGCCTCTACATCGTAGGCGGGAAGAAGACAGTCATTAAGTAAAAGGAGCCATCGGAATGACGGAATGACGGAAGAACGAAGTAACGTTACATCGTCATAACGGGATAACGAGATAACGGAATAACGGAATAACGACAAAAGGCTATAACCTATGAGAAAGCTTGCCCTAATCCTTTTGGCACTGTCGGCGACGATGGTGGTGCACGGCCAGAGGGTGCCTCTGTCCACGCGGATGAAAGAGAAGAATATCCTGAGCCACATGGACCTTGGCATCAGTGTAGGAACGACGGGTATAGGCATTGACCTGGCTGTCCCCGTCACTAACTATGTCCGCGTCCGTGCGGGCTACAACTACATGCCTCCCATCAAGCTCCACTCCAATTTCCCCATCGAGACACGTAATGGTAGCATAAAAAACCTCATCAACAAGGCAGACGAGATTGACGACTTTCTAGCATCAAACGGTGTGGACATCAACTCCGAAGGCTTTGAGGATATAAAATCGATGGTCGATAAGTTCCGGAACATCGAAGCGAAGGACTATGTGTCTATGAATCTTAAGCCCAACATGCACCAGTTCAAGTTCTTAGTGGATATTATGCCTTTCAAGCATAACAAGCACTGGAGCTTTACGGCAGGTTTCTTCATTGGCTCATCGCATGTGGGCAGTGCGGACAACATGGAGAAGGAAAAGCTGATTCTGGAAGCTGTCAATGCCTATAATGGCCTTTATGCTCAATACCCTGAAAACGGCATCCATGGTAATTATCTACAACCCGACGGCACAGCAAAGAGCGATCCCTTCTTTAAATATGGAATAGCGGGGTTCCCTCTTGGCAATTTCAAAGATGGGGAAAGGGCAATGATGGTTCCCAATAAAGACAACACGGTACATGCCGAGCTTGAGGTTGCTAAGTTCCGCCCCTATGTTGGTTTGGGTTTCAACACACACCTGTCACGCAACAAGAAGTGGAATCTGAATGTTGATGCCGGAGTCCTATTCATTACAGGGGACAGAAAGGTCTATGTTGACAACGTCTATAAGTTTGACGCAAGTCCATTGGTTATGGATGAAAATGACAGGTATGTCAGTGGCATTGGCTATTTCAACAAATACAATGAGCATGAATACTACGGCGAGATTCTCCGCTTTGATGAAAACGGATGGGTGGATGACAATGGCATAACCCACAACTATGTAGATTGCTCCAACGTCCTGAACCATGTGGATTTGTGCAACGACATGGACGTCTTGTTCAACGGCAAGGTGCGCGACATGGTGGATATCATCAAGAAGCTCAAGGTCTATCCCAACATTTCGATTAGCGTTTCGTACAGACTCTACTGACAAAGCAAAGCTTTTTACGCGATAACGGACTTCACTCTGGTTAATACTGATCTTCAGTAAACAGAGTGAAGTCCGTTTTTCTGTAATTAACGTGAATTCGACGAAAATGAAAACTTACAGCCTATCATGTGTTAAACAAACTATTGCTGTCCGGGGAAAATCAAGAGAACCTCTACTTATGTACCTATAATTCGGCTTTCTTGACAAAA
>Ga0310691_10002498_pt1 | contig 24288 bp, 20 predicted proteins | sample 176DNAGHGlowgp2_FD_203887 | JGI IMG/M metagenome (GOLD analysis project Ga0310691, IMG submission 203887) | Sheep rumen microbial communities from Palmerston North, Manawatu-Wanganui, New Zealand - 1766 DNA GHGlow gp2 (v2) (version 2) | ecosystem: Host-associated > Mammals > Digestive system >...
CATTTTTACCAGATCAATTCCATACTGATATCGCCTTCCGGCAGAGTCTGTAATCAACAAGCCGGCTTCATCAAACATCTTCAACTGCTTCCTTAATGTAGGATCACTTAAACCGGTTTGCTCCTTAAGAGTTAAGATATCAATCTTATTCTGAGCAAACAGCTCATTTAATATTAAGGCCTTATACAACTTCGACATATTCTTCTTATCTGCAAAAGGAAGCTTGTCAATTCCAGTTTTATAATGATCCCAGGAATTGCTCCTGGTCTCAAGAGCAGATATCAAGGACTGAATACTTTCAACCAGGATATCCAGAAACATGTCGACAAAAATCGTTAATTCCCCACGATTAGCTTTATCATTACACTCTACAAAGGCTTTATTATATAAACTCAGATTTTCCTTGATCGTACTTGACAGGTTATAGCCGATAATCGTTTCCAATTCACGCGTCAACATATAACTGCTGATAAAACGATTCAAACGTCCATTTCCATCATAAAACGGATGGATATATCCCAGAAAATAGTGAAAAACAGCAACCCGGTACAATATCTCTTCACTCTCATTATTAAGATAATTTAATGCTCCTGTCATTGATTCTATTATCTTCTCTTCTGGATACAGACCTTCATGAACAGGTTCTATTTTCACACCTCTTACATATGTATGACCTTTACGGAAGAGTTTTCCGTCAGGTATATTTTCTGCCGATTCTTCTTGAACTTCAGGAAGAACAAGATCATTGTAAAGCGATCTGATATCCTGACAGCTGCTTAATTGTACATTGCCATCAGACATCAACAACTTGTATTTACCAACTATGCCATTAAAGCGATTACCACGTTTGTAGTAAGCATCAATAATCTCCTTCTTGGTACTATGAACACCTTCTATACTATTTGTAATCTGTATTTCTTCCGTCAAACAATTAACTAGGTAATTAGCAAGTGCTTCAACAGGCAAGTAATGGCACAGTTTTAAAACTTCCTTGTCAAGCTTATATATTAGAAGAGCCTTCTCTTGTATTTCTCTTGTTAAAACAAAAAAGGCCGGATCAGCTCCTACATTAACACCAATCTTAACTGAATGATCAGAATTAAAGCGGCGTAAATACTCATCATTAGATTTTCCATGATTAATATATTCATATTTCTTTAGTGATAGATATTTCATCAAGAGTTATCTCCTAAAAAATCATAGAATTTTAGTAGTTAATTCATTATATCACAGTTATAACTAAAGAAATGCGCATTTTTTGTGAGTTATTGCAATTAGCAACCTAAGATAAATGCAATGAAGTTCTTATATTCTTCCGCCAGTTGATCAGATCCGTTATCTTATTTCTCCCCTGCCCCAAAGGATTTTCTCTCCTTGAAATAAAAGATCAGGCCGAGAACGATCCAGACAACAAGAAGAATATAGCTTTCCTTACCGAAATGCACTCCTGAAAGACCGGGAATAGGCACAAGCTGAAGCACCATGAAAGCTAATGAGAACACTACGCCTGTTACAGCCATAGCTTTTAGGAACGGCGAGCCGTCACCGTCACGTCTTGAAGCGACAAGCGTTGATGCCGATGTGAAGAAATAGCCGATGCTCGCACCGATCGCGCACATATCAACGAACCATCCCAGTGCTTCACGGCCAAGGATAGGACCTGAGAGACTTACGATAACGCAGAATATCATGGCATTCTTCGGAGTGCCGTACTTGGGGTTGATAACACCGAACCACTTTGGAAGATAACCTTCGCGTGCCATTGAATACATAAGGCGTGAAGATGCTAGATAAAATCCCATGATGCCGGACAAAACAGCACAGGATACACCGATACCGATAAGTACTTTTCCGAATGTGCCGAGCAGTTCTTCGGCGGCAACAAGAATGACCCACTCCCCTGCCATTACGCGGTCCGGCCAGTTTGCGAGAGCGGCCGCTGCAACTGTATTGTTGCTGGTATATACGAAGCATCCGAAAATGATAGCCACCATCATGATGAACGATACTTTCTTGAAGCTGAAATTGAACTCTTCCGCTGCCTGTGGGATCGCGTCGAATCCTACATAAGCCCACGGTGCGATGGCAAATGTAGCCAGAATTGCCGACATGATCCCGCCTGTGCCTGTATGAGCGAAGTCACCGATATTCTCAGTTGTGGCACCTGCTTCGATCGCAGCGGCCTTGTCAAAGCCCCATATAGGCTCCATGTTGATGCCTGAAGCTTTCGCGCTGATAAGACCTGTAATACAGAGCGTAACGGCGCATACGACAAGAAGACTGGATAAGACTGTCTGAACGATCGCCGCCTTTTGTACGCCAATGATATTAAGCCATCCGAACAGGATCAGGATGCCCATGGCAAGTATCATTTCGCCCATCCACACATCAAATCCTGCGATCGAATAATGGAAGCCGAATTTTAATATGTCGGCCGAACCGTCCAGTCCGTCAACGATAAGCCCTATCGCAGTGCTGTTCATCGGAACATTGGTAAGATATGCGGCAACCAGGAACCAGCCGCACAGGAACGCTGCATTCTTTCCGAAACACATTTTGGTGAAAGTAAATTCTCCGCCTGCCTTTGGATATTTCGGAACCATGTATGCATACGAAAAAGCGATGATCATCATCACCAGAGCGCCAAGGATCATAGCTATTGCAGTGCCTGCGACACCGGAATTCGGCAGGAATTTCTTGCCGGGATTAACAAAACTTCCCCAACCGATTACGCAGCCAAATGCGATAGCCCAGACATTCATCGGGTTAAGTGATCTTTGCAGTTCTTTCTTATCGTTCATGAATCATATCCCCGCGGGTTGCAAATAAAACGTGCCGGGAACAGCTCCTGGCACGACAAAGATAATACCACAGTATTTGTTTGATTAACCATCGATAAACTAAAGATTTTTGCATTCGGGTTTATTAACACGAGATAATTGACAAAATCTCATTCTTATTCGATAATGGTATCAGTTGATACCATTGGAGAGAATTACTTGTCAGACATCAAATCAAGAATTGAAAGCAAATTAGAAATTCAATCTTATCTTCAGAACCTAAGCTATGCACTTGATCACGGAGCGGCAATCACTTTTCAGATAGAGCGGCAAATCGACAAAAGCAGAGATATTAAATACACTAACAAATTTACAATAGCTGACCTCTTCCCTAACACTAATCCTGTAGATGCTCTTAAACGTGAATTAAGAAAGCTGACGATTGAAGACTATATACGTACGGTCAAAGATACAAGATTTAAGAACAAAAGCGAGATGCGTGAGTTTGGTAAAGTGTATGAAGGCAATAAAGATGTTTATATTAAGATTCGTGTTGAACTTTTATCCGATTTTGGAGATCATACTATATTCGTAATGTCATTCCATTACGCAGAAAAAACATTTACTGAAGACATGTTCCCTTTTAGGAAGAAATGAGGATTAATATGAATAACGCATCCTATATTTGTCCATGCTGTATGGAGAATCACGTCAAGAAGATAATCAAAGTTAAAGAAAGCAACATTTTCAAAGGTGTTTCCGTTGATTATGAAGCTGAATACACTTATTGCAGTGTTGCCGATGAGACCTACGCTGATGAACAACAGTTATCTTCTAATGATATTGCTATGAAGAATGCTTATCGTTTAAAGACCGGATTGCTAACCTCAGATCAGATTGCGGATATTCGTTCTAAATATGATATTAGTCAAGCTGATCTCTGTTTATTGCTTGGATGGGGGCTTAAAACAATTACTCGCTATGAAAGCCACCAGGTACAAGATATAGCTCATGACACCATTCTTAGAAAACTCGACAATGATCCGGAATGGTTCCTGGAATTACTAAAAACTTCCAAAGATTCCATATCCGTTTCAGCTTATGCTAAATATCTTGAGGCTGGTACTCTTTATTTTGAGAAGGATCATGATAACTATCTCAAAAGTGCTATTATGTCGAAATATGCACGTTTTCAAAACAGGTCAGACATCAACGGCAATAAAGAGCTTTCCATAGATGTTGTTATCGACATGATCCACTACTATGCCAATTCTCCCAAAGTTTCTAATCTTTTCCTCGTAAAACTCTTAAAGATGCTATGGTATGCAGATGCTCTTTCGTATAAAAGATATGGACATGCAATATCAGGCCTTGTTTACCGCTGCATTCAAATGGGTGCAGCACCTGTAGCTTATGAAACGATCATCGACCTGAGTTCTATTAAGATCGAAGAAATAGATTTTGGCGATGGTATAGGACAAAAAATCTTGCCTTCAAAGAACAAGGATTATCCTAATCTGTCTGCTGAAGATAAAAAAGTTCTTGATTCTATAATTATGCAATTCGGCAAGGCATCGAAAAAAGAGCTTGTAGAAACAATGCATAATGAGGATGCCTATAAGAAAACGAAACCAAAAGAAAACATAATGTTTGAACATGCTAAATCTTTGAGCGTATCCTGATCGGGGCAATTTGCCTAAATACTCAATCTCTTAATCTGCTCATCAGTATCAGCACACTTGAATTCACGGCAGTATTCGAACCAGTCAGGACATCCGTGCTTGCAGAAAGGCGTGCATTCAGGAAGGAAAGGACATTCCCTGCACTTGTCGTCAGCTTCAAGAGATGCTCTCGGGTCGCTTCCCAACTTGATATCTTCATCAAAGATGCTCGCACACGAAGTATTTCCGGGAAGATGCTCGCAGTTATAAAGATTGCCGTCAGGTCCTATTACAATACATTTACCGTCAGAATCTGCCATGCAGAAATTGATCTTCATCTTGCACTCAGAACCCTTAAAACGAAGGAACTTCATACCCTTCTTCGCAGCTTCTGTGCGAAGTTCAAGATATCTCTTATGAAGATCGATGCAGCTCGGATCCTTCTGAGCCTGGAACAGCATGGAACTGTACACTCTGAGCTTATCAGAATCGCCATACAGATTATTTATATCTTCCCAGAAGGAATACATACCTTCGATATTTCCCTGATCGAAATTGCATCTTAAAGTAACTTCAAGCCCCGCATCGAGCATAATGCCTATAGTCTTAAGGAGATATTCGTAATTATGGATCTTCGGGCTGCAGAAGAGCTTTCGGGCCTCATAGTCAGACTTGGATCCGTCAACTGATACCTGTGCCCTCTTAAGATGCCAAACATTAACGGCAGTATCCAGAAGTTCAGGCGTAAAGAGCGACGCATTTGTAACGATCCTGGACTTGAAAGATACGCCCTTTTCATTCAATCCCGTACAGATCCTGTTGATGATGTTTGCAGCCACCAAAGGCTCACCGCCGAACCAGCATAGCGTGATCTCTTCAGATCTCTTCGTCTTTAAGATAAAGTCAATGACCTTGTCCGCCGTAGTCTCGCTCATCGTAGAGACCTTCATGCCCTGCTCATAACAGTAGACGCATCTGGCATTGCAGGCTGTCGTGGGAAGTATCGTGTAAGTCTTGACTCCCCTGCTCCTGTCCATCGCCTTAAGTGCCGTTACGGCAAACCTGTAGCGCGAATAATCGTCATCCGTGGAATAAACCAGCACACAGCCTGAGACAAGCTCAGCCAATCCTGCAGCTTCGATATCTGAACCTTGAATAATAATATCAGCCGAAGGATCAACTACAGCCCATTCCTCATCAGACAGTTCGTATATTCCACCTGTCATTGTGGATTTGATATAGTGCCGGTCTCGAAAAGACTTACAATACGCATACTTAGACAGCCGGTAAACACGGTCAGGTTCGACCTTATTTCTTCCAAGGATCTTTATTATTCTGCTGTCAGGCGTATTTAATTGGCGCATGTTTTATCCTGTTCGATTAGTATTTATTAATATATTATTAAGTTATTCAATTATTTCAACAAATCAGCAAGATACAGTTCGTTCTTCTTATGAGCGCCTTTGATTCTCTTGTATTCTTTGATTGCTTTAACGAGTTTATCAGGATTTGAGCCATAGTAGTCCGTATAGAATTGCGTACTGTTATCATATTTCCGTCTGCCACATTTGATATGATTCTTGGCAAACTCTTTAGGTGACACTTTTGATTTTGCCTTGTCAAATTCAGACATCAGACCTTCTGAAATAATAAGCAGGATCTCAAGTTCCGGTTTTGTACAATACTTCTTTACCTCGAAAATTTTTTCCTTATAATCATCAGGTATACTGAAAACCTCATTCTGCACATCGCCGACTCGCATAACCAAGATATCATGCCCGGGATAGATATTAAGTTCTGTCCTTACCTGAGCATTGCTTAATTGCCTGGCATGATAAGGTGTCAAGCCAATCAAATCATCCTCTCCGAAGATCAATTTATCATTTTTAATAAGGATCCTCATGATCTCAAGCTCATTAGGACCTTCACACATTATGAGCCGCTTCATTTCTTCAATGCCTTCTTCAGATTCATAAGAGCATCGTAATCAACAGCTGTCTGAAAAGCATTGTTATAATACTGTTTGCTCTTAAGAAGCTCAGGCCTGATCTGATAATCCTCATACATATTAGAGATAGAAACCTGTGTTCCGGATTTACAGATCCAAATATTGTCCTGCCTGCCCATCTGATCAAGTACTTCGCAATAGTGTGTTGTAAAGATCAATGTTGCATTATTTCTGTTTACTGTTTTATCTTTATACAGGCTGATCATGTTCTCAACCAGTGTCTTATGGAAATGGTTCTCAACCTCGTCTACAAGCAGATCGAAGCCCTCTTTCAAAGAGGCAACCATAAGAACATAAAGCAGTATTCCCTTTGTTGTTCCGCTTGATAACATATAAACAAGCTGTGTGTCGGACAATGTTATGGTTTCTCCTTTAAATTTTAACTTATAGTTGTTTTCATCAAGCATTTCCAATGATTCAACATTATCATCAAAGACACGCAAAACTCTTGTAAGAATATCGGAATCGATATCATAGTTCTTCAGTGCGTTGAACATTAATCGATAAGTATCGGTGCCGGCCTCATAGCTGTCAAAATAAATCGCTCTTGTCGCTTTCTTACCAAAAATATAGAACAACCTAGATGTATCATCCGGTAACAAAGAATGATCGTCATCTAAAGAAGCATCCAGCACTTTATTCGAGAAAGGAGAAAAGAGAGGTTTAGACACCGGCTCAAAGCCTTCCCTGTTGTATATCTCCTTGACATTCGTCTTATAATACTTCTTGAGATACAGCTTCTCATTTTTGAATATAGCTCTGTTACCAAGCTTATCAGAACCGAGAGTTGTCTCATATAAAAAGATAAAATCCAAATAATAGAATATAATCTCAAGTTCTATACCATCATAAGAATAGTTCTTATTCTCCAAACGGAATCCGCCAAGGATGGAATATGCACAATCCAGAAGATCAATTGCAGATGTTTTACCGGATGCATTTTTACCGATAAAAGCCATAGTATTATAAACATGAAGATCAGGAGCAATCTCCTGAAGCTCATACTCCTTGTCTTCAGCGGTCTTTCTGGACTTAGCAACAAGATCGATTGTAAAATCGTCAGAACAGTTCTTGAAATGACTAGCTTTAACTCGTAACAACTTCATCTCTATCACCTCCAATACCACAATAGCACAACAATCAGTTTAAAACAAGTTTTTTGTTTAAAACGCGCTATCTTTGTCTAAGAGATATAAATTTGACAAATTTCATTGCATTTCTACGCGTGTTCTCTTTTGTGAGCATTCGAGAAGACACACTTTCCAAAATAGATAAAAACTGTCGTCAGTTTCTTGAAATGAACCATCAACATATCTATACTCAAGAGCCTGTTTGTTAATTTGTCACAAATTTGATAAACAATTTTTACCTTTTGCTATTCAACATATACAAAACAATACTATATACTAAAGTTATCAGATCAAATCCATTTTATAAATAAATCAAACAGGACTTATATGGAACCTTATCTTGGAAATGCTATATCTCTCGTAACTTTGGATGCGGTTGTCGTATGGATGATACCTGCATTGATATGCTTTTCTGTATGTTATCTCAGATTACGCAAGGGAAAGATGAGATTAAGGTCATGCCTGGCACTTTCCATGCTCGTCTTCTACCTTGGTTTTGTCGCTAGCCTTACCCTGCTCTCCAGGCAGGCAGCACCAAATGCCATGATGGAACTTGAACTGTTTTGGTCTTACAGATTGATCTCTTCCGGCAGCAGGAACATGTTCTTCGAAGTATTCTGGAACGTTGTACTCTTTATTCCCTATGGCTTCCTTGCTTCGATCTGTTCAAAGAGCAAAGCCAAGTGGACCGTATTCCTGTCCGGTTCTCTCCTGTCAGTCGCGATCGAACTTGCTCAGTTGTTCACTCACAGAGGACTCTTCGAGTATGATGATATCGTACACAATACGCTTGGAACGATCGTTGGTATCGTGCTGTGCCTTATAGCCTCAAAAGCACTTATTGAGCTTGAGCGGAAATACAATATCCAGCTAACATGATCATACCCGGTGATCACCGATCAATTTAAATATCTGTTTAATTCTCACGACAATCTATGCTGTACTTGTCGTTATAGACATTCAGAGCATTGCCCTCTGCTGATATGCCTACGATCCCGTAATAGTTCTGGCCTTCAGATACGTAATTATCCCTGAAATGTGTATTCGTCGAAGTACCGATGCGTGTCCAGTTACCGTTCTCGTGACGTCTGTATATATCATAATGATCGGCGCCTGATACCACATTCCAGTTCAGATCGACAATCTTGCTTGAATAGTTTAAATAGATCGCTGGAGCATCAACAAAAGCCGTATCGCTGAGATCCAGTGCCTCATCACAGAATACATCTGATATGTAATCGTAGTAAGTATATTGGAACACGATACCGTTAACCTTATATCTATATACATTTGAACTTGGATTTAAATCGTATTTCTTAAACATCAGCTTGTCGTAAAAGCCATGGCTTCCGTGATCACAGTTTGTAATATCGACCATATAATTCATGCCGAATCCAAATGAGACGATGTTCCACATATGCCCGCAGTCGGTTCCGTCAGTCGTAAAGAAATTACCTGAAGCCGTGATACAGGTCACCTCATTATCGAATTCACTCAGGTCGCAAAGATACTTAAACGCCTTGGAATAGCCTTCGCAGACCACATTGGTGTTTTCGTCGCCGTCGAAAACATTGACAATATTCCATGGATCTCCATATGGAGTACTGTCGTCAAAAACAGACTGATCGTTGAAGTCAACAAGATCACATATTACATCCCTATACTTCATGAGCTTTCCGTAATCAGAGAGATCGCAATACTCGTTAACGATCGCCTTAGCCCTTCCGGAAGCATATAAAGCACGCTGAACACCTGCTGATGAGACATAATATTCATTACTGCCGGCATAAGAAGCTACTATCGGGAAACGGAATGTAAGACCATCACCGACATAATGAATAGTTACGGAATCGCCGACCTTGGTGGCACCGACGCTATAGTCTTCAGCCGTAATAGTGGCAGTCTTATCAAACCAGTAGCAGTCAAACGGAAGATCGACCAATACTTTATTTACGATATCCTGCATATTGAATACGGTCTTTTGAGACATTGCATTCGCGGCTTCATCCGTGATCGCACCGTCAGCAATAATAGAGCTGACGCCTAGTTCTTCAGCGGTATATTCGTGGTGGTCGCCAAGCCCAAGTTCAGCAAAAGTGACAGTAAACTTCGTGCATGCGCTTGTGCCGTTAGCAACATCGATTATGCAATTCCTGATCTTCTCATAAGCTATCTTTTGATTACCGATCATCTGATAACGGTAGATTCCGGAATCAGCAGCCACTTGGGCCATTGCAGTACCGGACTTAGCCTTCTTGGATACAGGATCGATATCATCGACCTCAATGGTCCTGAAGAAATACTTGGGAGCGTCCGAATCGTCCTGCGTATCAGAAACTTCCGGTGCCGATGTTACTTCACGACCCGACGGCACTTCAATCTTATCTGCCACGCAGACAAAGCCCAAAGAACAGATAACGATAATACTCTGGATGAGTACGGTCATTATTTTAGTGAGGGCTCTTCTCATACGATGATCCTACGTAAATATCATCTCAGAAGCACTTCTGGTCGTGCAGCTGCCTGCAGTCAGCGATCTTACCGCACTTGTAGCAGACTTCATTCAGGCATCTTCCTGAGCCTGTGAATTCTCTGATATTGGCAAGCGTAGTATCAGCGATATTAGACAGAGCCTCCCTAGTAAGGAATGCCTGGTGCGATGTGACGATGACATTAGGCATCGAGATAAGCCTTGCAAGGATGTCGTCATTGACGATGTGGTTGGAATAGTCGTGGAAGAAGATATTGGACTCCTCTTCATATACATCAAGGCAGGCAGCACCGATCTTACGGTCCTTAATGCCCTCTACAAGCGCCTCAGTGCTTATCAGAGCGCCTCTTGAAGTGTTGATGATGACTACTCCCTTCTTCATCTTATCGATCGTGGAAGCGTTTATCATGTGCCTGTTCTCATCAGTCAGAGGACAATGGAGCGAAATGATGTCAGCCCTCTCCCACAGCTCATCCAATGAGACATATTCGATGCCTGAATCAGCAGCGGGAAACTTATCGTAAGCAATCACATTCATGCCAAAACCGCGGCAGATATCAATAAAGATACGTCCGATCTTACCGGTACCGATAACACCTACCGTCTTGCCGTGAAGATCAAAGCCCGTCATTCCCTCAAGGCTGAAATTAAAGTCCTTTGTACGGATATATGCCTTATGGATACGGCGGATAGACGTAAGGAGCAGAGCCATAGCGTGCTCAGCTACAGCATAAGGAGAATAAGCAGGAACACGTACTACATGAACCTTGCCGTAAGCATACTCGACATCAACATTGTTATAACCGGCGCAACGGAGCGCAATGAGCTTTATACCCATCTCATAAAGCTTATCTATAACAAATGAATTTATATCGTCATTTACGAAAACACAGACAACATTGCATCCTTCAGCAAGCTTATATGTATCGGGGGTAAGTCTGGTCTCAAAGAACCTGATATCAAACTCCCCGTCTTTATTAGCCGCCTCGAAAGACTGCCTGTCATATTCCTTGGAATCGAAAAAAGCTATCTTCAACATATTGATCACCCATTTCTAGTTAGATAATCAATGTATAACGCACTTTGAGGGCTTTTGTATACAAGATATCGGGGTAAAATTCAAGAACCGACCTTGAATTCCCTCAGATTCTTCGCAAGGCTATAGGGTATTATTTCATCAGCTTCAGTCATGCAATACGCTTTTTCTTTACCAAACGATTTAAAGATAGTACTCAATCCATCATGTAACCCTAATGCAAAATCACGACCTAGCCCACGCCCCATATTACCAGCAAGGCTGAAGCCAAGCCAGGTTTGCTTCACTTCAGAGAAAAGATACCAAGATTTCAGCATTCCTTCAATCGGTATTTTGTTCACTTCTGATTGAATCTGTAAAAACTTAAGATAGCTAATCATCTCATCATGTATTTTTTGAAGTTGAACATCTTCACTTTTAAACAGCAGAAATGGATCAATGAACAATGGCAAATCATTAATTAGCGAGATATTAACAGCTCCATAAGATTCAATGACCTCTTCAGGAACGTTAAAAAAATCTGAAAAATAGATGTTTACATCATTCATTGAAACAACTCCTTATGTTTAAAAGCTATCAACTAAATTACATCAGATTAATCATTAATCTAAGTCCTGGACTTAGTCCGGGACTTAGTCCCAACTAAGTCCCACTATTAGGAAGTTTCTTAGCTGCCGTCCTTCTAACATACTTTTGCTTTGGACTATTGGGTTTTTCAGGAATTGTAGGAACTAACTGTCCACCAACAAGTAACGGATTCATAATTTTCTCTCTGAAATGTGAAAGCGACTTGTATCCACAGAATACTTTTATTTCGTTTCGCGTCCTTGGAGTGTTGCAAAACTCTAGAATTCTCAATAAATCTTCAGGAGAGATCTCTGTGTCAACCGCAGAATGACTTAACGTTGAATCAGATTCTGAAACCAAAGGTAAAGTCAAAATTGTACGATCAGGATTCCCTTCTCCGAAGACTTCCTCAACAATAGGTTCTTCTAGTCCAACATCTCTCCAAGCTTTAAATATGTCTGGAACACCTGAACCGGCATGTTCTCCGAGACCAATTAAGTTGAACATCTTGAACAAACCCTTATTCCTTGGCTGTGAAATACCGCCTTTAAGCATCTGTTTCTTGCCAGTGATTATCGTACCAGGATTAGCAAAAACGATTTTGTCAGGATATTTCTCAATTACAACGCTCCAAGCTTGATAGAAATCAGTGTTAACCAAGCAATTTACCAGCGCTTCTCTAACAGCATCATGTAGCGGAGTTTCATCGACACGAAACATATCAACAAGCTTAAAAGGCTTCTTCAAATCCAAAACAAGTTTTGCACTCACCCTACTATAAAAATCATAAATATTCCCAGACCATTCAGGTTCCTGAGAATGAATACGATCCGTCCATCTGACATCAGGCAAGTTATGTTCGCGATAATCAAGGAAATATTCAGGATACTCTTTCGTTATCGTTCTCTCCGTTCCAAACATCAGGAGTCCTGCAGCAGTTAAATGTTTTTTGCCGCTTTCATCATAAGCCGCGCCAATTTGAACTAGAAAATCTTCATCACTAAGTTCTGACCACGCTGAACCAGAATGTTTAATGTTATAACGGGTTCTGTAAGATTTAACAGTTTCTGCATTAATTAAACCAATAGTATAATTATCAAGCAATACTCTCTGATCCGGGGTTTCTTCTGCAGAATCTCGGATCATTGCTTTAACTTCTTCTTTAGTACAATGATAATCACCCTCATGATCACGTCTGAACGTTGATCCAAATACATCATTATTAATGTAAACAGGCTTCTGCGATTTATTAGCTCTCGGCACTGTGATTACAAGAACTACATCACCATTGACATCGTATTCTTTAACATCAGATTCAGTAATCAAGCAACAGGACACCTTACCCTTATTATGGATTGTATCCCAGAATTGCTTCTTTAAAACCTCAGAATTCTTAAGCCCAGTAGTCTTCCAAGTACCATCCTTTTTCTCAACTGCACCACAAACTATGCAACCACCATAGGAATTAGCGAAAGAAGAATAAGTGTCCCAAAGGCTTCCTGGAAGTCCGCCATTTGCAGCTTTAGCTTCTAAGCGGTTATCTTCACGATAAATATCAAAATCTTTTGGATTGAAAGTCATCTTATATTACATCATCCTTTCAATTACAATCTCATTATAATATAAATATCACGCATTATTTAATCTGAAGCAAGAGCGGTAAAAGAGCGATCCCTACATCCACGCCTTTGTCAGCTATCCACCTAATAATACCTTTAGCACTTTCCCATTTTTGAGTTCTCTTAGTACTGGAGTTAACTATATTTTCAAGTTGAGAAATCTTATTTATTACTTCATCAATCTCAGGTTGAGTTAGTGCTCCCATGTTTTCAATCTGAGACTTAACACTATCAAAAGTAATATCGACACTATTATTTATTGTATTGTTTACGACTAGATTATGCTCACTATTGTGATCTAGGTTTTCATATCCCATAGCTTTGAATAATAGAAGCTTTTCTTCTATAATTCTTATATTCTTTCTAACGTTATTTTATTTATACCAATTGCTGGATAAATCAACAACAGGAAACACTATATAAGACGGACATAAAGTAATAAATCGTAGAAAACTGTCCTTAAAACCGAATTCAATTATTTATTCCGCAGTACTCTGATCAACGCAGGGCACTCTTTAATCACGTAATAGTAAATCTTCGCCTTAGGCTCAAGTGTTTTAATCCCCACTTCCCTCTTAGTCTTTAATATCAGTGCCCTTAATTTGCGCTCCAAAGTTTTATCCTCAGAACCGCTCTTGATCAGCTTAATGTAGCTTAAGATCAGGAACGTCACAATTTCCTGGTGCTTTTTCAGATAAAGCTGTTCGGGAATAATGTCGCTCCAATTAAGCCTTATAAATTCAGAGACACTGTTGTGCGCCAAAAAGCAGTCGTTGATATTATCCATGTTAATTGAAGCAGTTATGCTGCCCGTTCTGCGCCTGTAGTTATATAGGGCTTCATCTACCAAGACAACCCGTACAGCCTTATCAAAGAGTTTGACACAAGAAAAGGCATCCTCATAAACATGTCCTTCATGAAATTTAACACCTGAAAATAATTCTCTTTTGAATAATTTATTGCAGGCATTAAAGCTCATCTTCTCTTCAATTAAAAGTCTTATGGCATCTGCGCGTTCATATATTCCGTTTGATATTGTCGGGAAAACAGAAGATGCTGCAACGCCATTCATGCTGCCGTCAGAATAAATAATGGAACATCTGCATACTCCAATTTGTGAATCTGAAGAGATCATCGCATTAACGAGAAATTCAACAAACAATGGAGATATTGAATCATCGGAATCAACAAAAGCAACCAGATCGCCTGTGGCATTCTCCAATCCGGTATTCCTTGCTCCACTTAAGCCTTTATTTAGCTGTTTTATCAGCTTAATGCGGGCATCTGAATCAGCATATTCTTCACAGATATCAGCAGAACCGTCAGTAGATCCGTCTTCAACGATAATGATCTCAAGATCCTTATACGACTGGTTAACAACACTATCCAACGCTTCGCGAAGATATGGAGCAACATTATAAACCGGAACGATTACACTAACGAGCAAAATAAAACACCTCAACTAATCCGCAATGGCGGTAGCCATTTGCCTTTATCCGTTTACCCATAATCTTACAACAGATATCGAATAAGTGAAGGTTCTTACGAAAGAAAAACATCATGATCTTCAGCTGACGGTTGTCTCAAACGGACTTTCCTTTAATTGTCTCAAAGTATTATCGTATCCTCTTTAGCACCTCTACCCTCTCTTTGCTTCTCTTGAGGTCATTTTTGAGCTGCTTCCTATTTCGGCCGGACTTTATGCCCTGCTTGGCATATCTGAAGCCTTGGTAGATCCAGCAAAAAGGTTTAAGCCAGTGGTTTTTGTGATAAGCTTTCCAATTAAATTCACCGGCTTTCTGGAGTCTGCGGAACAAGCCTATTTTCTTAATACTGGTAGTAACAGCTTCAATCGATTTTCCACGGCCGTTCTTTCTGCCGAAATTACCGGTATCAAGGATTAGATTCATTAATCGCTCGCAAGTTTCTGTATCAGCGGACATGCACCAAGTAATTGTCTCAGGCAGCCCCAGGTAGATCTGGCACATTCGCGTCGTAACTATAGCTAAAGTATCCACCCCCTTTGACTTGGCAACCGGACCGAATTCATTATTCCAAAATTCATCATCAAGATTGCGGTAAACATACATCATCCAGTCGATGACCTGTCTCAGACCCACAGCTGACTGCAGATGTCTTCTGAAATGGTCAAGCAGAACAAGACCGTTAGCAAGTTTGGAAAGCATCGGGAATTCGTGACCGTCGATCGAACATATATTACTATTGGCAAGACCTTCTATCACATAATCCTCAATATTAATCTCCTCGAAATGGCTAAAGTGACGATGCAACTCAAAATGAATTCCATTCTTAAGAAGCCCAATGTGTCTTGTATATTGAGCCGATTCATTAACTAGTATGTAATTGTTATTTATCAATATTTTTTTTGAGCGATCAAATAGATCTTGAGGAACAAGAAAATCTATATCACCCATTGTTCGACGGGACGGATCAGAATAACTTACTGCTGAAGCATTACCCTTAAGAATAACAAACGGAATATGAGCATCATCAAGTACATTCTTTAATTCATCCTGTGCATGGCAATAACGGATATAAGAAGACTTTTGACGGTATATCGCTTCCATCCATTTACCGCTTGAATATTCAGATGGAATCTCAGGAGCTATTAATCCAAGAACAGACTGATTCAACGCTTCATTATACAAAGCATCCATGTCAACATTCGAATAATCTATCGGCACAGATGAACCAAACTGAGACTTATTTATTAATCTGAGTAATACTTGTTCTTCTTTATTCATATGATAATGATACATCATAATGATTATTTTATGAACATCACCAGGCATGTTACTGTCGCTAACACACTCTCTTGTATCATTGACATATAAGCACCTACAATGTTATTCTCATTGCATAAAACACTAAGGGAGAATATCAATGAAGTGCTTATCACATGATCTGCTTTCATCTACCGTTAAGTCAAAGCGCAAAGAAAAAGGGTTAAACCAGTCAGAATTAAGTAAAGCTACCGGTATTAACCGCGCTCTTATATCCCAGTTGGAGAACAAGTCATTTACACCGTCCGCCGACCAGTTAATGGCCTTGGCTACAGTGCTTGGCTTTAAGATTGATTCTGTTTTTGCTGAACCTAACCAGGCTAGAGCTAAAAACACAAAAAGCTATAAGATTGCAGTTGCCGGCACAGGTTATGTTGGTCTTTCCTTAGCAGTCCTGTTAGCTCAAAACAACAAAGTAACTGCAGTAGATATCATCAAAGAAAAGGTCGATAAGCTCAATAACGGCATCTCCCCTATCCAGGACGATTATATCGAACGTTATTTAAATGAAGCTGCTGAAGGCAAAAGAACGCTTGATCTTACAGCTACAACAGATGGTGACAATGCTTATAAGAATGCTGATTTTATCATTGTAGCTACCCCTACCAATTACGATCCTCAGAAGAACTTCTTTGACTGTTCTGCAGTAGAAAGTGTAATCTCTCAGATCAAGAATACGACTAAGAAAAACAAGACAAAGCCTACTATTGTTATAAAATCAACTATTCCGGTTGGTTATACTACTCATATCAGAGAAAAGCTTAACATGAATAACATTATCTTCAGCCCTGAATTCTTAAGAGAATCCAAAGCTTTATACGATAACTTATACCCGAGCCGTATTATCGTAGGTTCTGATGAAGATAACATCGATAAGGCCAGATTATTTGCTTCTCTCCTTCAGCAAGGTGCAATAAAGGAAGATATTGAGACTTTGTTTATGGGATCGACCGAAGCTGAAGCTACAAAACTCTTTGTTAATACTTATCTAGCACTCAGAGTGTCTTACTTCAATGAATTGGATACTTATGCAGAGATCAAAGGCCTTAAGACAGCTGACATCATCAAAGGCGTATGCTTAGATCCGAGAGTCGGCGATTACTACAACAACCCTTCATTTGGTTACGGCGGATACTGCCTGCCCAAGGATACAAAGCAGCTCCTGGCAAATTACCAGGATGTGCCGGAAAACCTTATTCAGGCGATCGTTGAATCCAACAGAACAAGAAAAGACTTTATTGCTGACAGAGTCCTTGAGATTGCAGGAACATACGGCAACAGCGAGTCCTATTCCAAGAACAAGGAACAGCAGCAGAAAGAAATCGTTGTCGGTGTTTACCGCCTTACAATGAAGGCAAATTCCGACAACTTCCGTCAGAGCTCCATCCAGGGCGTCATGAAGCGAATCAAAGCAAAGGGTGCCACGGTCATTATCTACGAACCTACACTTGAAGACGGAACTACTTTCTTTGGTTCAAAAGTCGTAAACAATCTGAAGAAATTCAAGAAAATGTGCGGCTGCATCATCGCAAACCGTTACGATCATGTCTTAGATGACGTTGAAGACAAGGTTTATACAAGAGACCTCTTCAGGAGAGATTAATATGGGTAAGACAAAAGTTGAACTTAACGGCAAGACTATACTTGTAACTGGCTCTCCCGGATTTGTAGGAGCAAATCTTGTTATCAGATTATTGAAGGAAATGACTGACGGTACGGTCATCTCCCTCGATAACATGAACGATTACTACGATCCGAAGCTCAAGGAATACCGCTTAGAGCAGATCAAGGAAGTTGCTGAGACTTCACCTGTTAAGCATGTTTTCATCAAAGGAAACATCGCCGATAAAGAGCTGATTAACAACATTTTCAATGAATATAAGCCTTCTATAGTAGTTAATCTTGCTGCTCAGGCAGGTGTCCGTTATTCGATTGATCACCCCGATGTCTATATTGAATCCAATATCATCGGTTTCTATAACATCCTTGAAGCCTGCAGATATAACGAAGTAGAACACTTAGTCTATGCTTCAAGTTCTTCTGTCTACGGTGGAAACAAAAAAGTACCCTTTTCAGTTGAAGACAAAGTTGATAATCCGGTATCGCTTTATGCCGCTACAAAAAAGAGCAATGAGCTTCTTGCTCATTGCTACTCCAAGTTATATAACATCCCTACTACAGGATTAAGATTCTTTACGGTTTATGGTCCTGCAGGAAGACCTGATATGTTCTACTATTCTGCTACAGAGAAACTCGTTGCCGGAAAGACTATTCAGATCTTTAATTACGGCAACTGCAAAAGAGACTTCACATACATCGATGACATTGTAGAAGGTGTCTACAGAGTTATGCAGGGCGCTCCTGAGAAAGCTAACGGTGAAGACGGTCTCCCCTTGCCTCCTTATGCAGTTTATAACATCGGTGGCGGCACACCGGAGAACCTCTTAGACTACATCAGCACATTACAAGAAGAACTTGTCAGAGCCGGCGTCTTACCTCAAGACTATGACTTTGAAGACCATCGCGAATTAGTTCCAATGCAGCCCGGAGATGTACCTGTTACCTACGCAGACAGCAAAGCACTTGAAGATGATTATGGATTCAGACCTACGATCGGGATCAGAGAAGGATTGAGGAAATTTGCGGAGTGGTATAAGGATTATTCATTAACGTAATCACGTCAAATCAAGAATACGTGACGCACGCTTACGAATCTGCTTCTCAATAAGCCGAACTGTTTTTGTCGGATAACGGTACTTGCCTTCATCTACAAATTTAAACTCAAGGGCGCTTCTGAGCTTCTTAGTTAATTCCGCTGTAAGTACGCTCTCAGCTGTCTTAAAGAAATCATCATAAACACAAGGCAAAAGTGTAGCAGCATATTCATCTAACAAATCTTCAGATCGCCAGTTTTCTTGGCCGGCGTAGTTAAAAAGCGAATTGCCATGATCAAAAAGAGGCGCGGGTCTCAAGATCTTGTTGGTATGGCTGTCGACCAAGAGTCCGAAATTACCGAAATGCCTGTCTGTGTTGCAGATCAGGGCATCGAATACGAGCATTTCATTCAATGACACGACAAATTCATCTCCAAGCGTTTCATAGTATTTCCTTACTGCTTCCAACCCACCTGAACGAACGATCCTGCCAACAGGAATATAAGATATATCCGTACTTGTAAAGATTTCACAAGAAGAACACAGATTTCCTTTCCATTTTGAGATCTTATATGGAATAACATCAAATCCCAGTTGTTTACCGACAAGATATGCGTATTTTTCAGAATATGGTTCGTATCCAGTATTTGATTCTCCTGAAGTAGCACCTTTGTAAAGATAAACTTTACTGTCAATTCTGCGCCAGCATTTGGGAAGCATACCATTTGTCGTAAACTCCGGAGAAGATGCAAACGAAGAACGAACCGAAGAGCCGTATCCGGTGAACGCAATACTGGCCAGAACCCTACTGAAATGGTTATTATACAGGTTAACTTGATCAAAGGTCTTTTTCTCAAGTTCATCTGCAATCCAATATGAATCATTAAGAGAAAGCCCTTTGCATACGGAAATCACGTCCATCGGGCGATTAATACTAAGCCCGCACTTCGATAGGAAAGCATTAACAAAAGCACGGTTCTTGGGTATCGAACGGTGTTTGATCCAACGCACTAACCCGGTTTCATTTAATTCCATATCTAACGGAAGCAGTTGCTTTTTATCCTCATTGATCCAAGTAATTCTTACAACCGGATCTGCAAGGTTCTCAACTACTTCAAACGCAAGAAGTGATAAATCAAATAGTTTTAAAGTATATATCATTGTGTCTCCTATTGAATGCCTCTGCACCGTCTCAACATAGCCATAATCATATAAGATTGTTGTGCTGCTTAATCTATTCTATCCATAGCTATCTGTTTTTGTACAGGTGACAAATAAAAATTAATGAACTGCTTTATAATTGTTACTTATTCAACTTTTATTCTGATTAAGATCATTAACAAAAAACGACAATAGAGTATTTTTTTAATTTCTTTACACCCATATCGGTACGCATTTCGTTCATTATATCTTCCAAATCATATAATACATTTATATCTGGGTTCGAATTTCCACCTCTCAGTCTAAACTTAACCCACTTTTCAGCTACTTTTTTAGATCCCCATAGGGTAAGAGATTCTGAAAACTCTTTAATATCACTTATCATTTCTTCTTCATTATAATTATTAGGTTTCTTAGTGTTTTCTAAAAACTTGTATACCATTGATATAAAATCTTCATACGATTTTTCTCTCTTTTGAGCTAAATACTCTTTTCTTGAATTTATATATTCTATTGCTTTTGAAATAACGTTAGTAATTAAAGATAGTGCCCCAGTAATTAAAGCAACTATAACTACTGCATCAATTTTCGACATTCGTTCTAACAAATTAAGGAAAAAACTCCCTAAAATTATAATAGAAAATATAGCTACACCAATCAATATTAAAATAATAACAAAGCCTAAAATAGTCGAATCTAATGATGATTTATATTGCATTTTTCTATTCATACAGGTCTCCTATATTTGTTTCACGCAAACTGACAATGACACTAGTTATTAACTCACTATGATTCATGATTTTTACATTACTAATATAATGTCATTAGAAAAGAACACTTAATTAATGTATTAACCCCTCATCCTTCGCAAAAGCTCAGCTATCATTTCTTCTTCACTTTCCTCAATTCCATTTGCCAGACATATACCAGGTGAAAAGATCACACTCCTCGAACAGATATCTTTGGAGAAGATCCGCAGCAAAGCTGCAACATCCTGTCGGGAAACTTCTCATCTCCCGGATTTCTCCCCCTCTTACAGCTTCTTCAATTGCAGTTCTGAAAGCAGAAGCTATGTGAAACAGCTCACTCATCCTTATATCCCTTGCGGAACGCTTAGCACTACTGAATCTTGATCAGTTATGAAGTAAATCGCCTTCATCGCTCTGGTCATTGCTACATACATTTCTGTCGAAGAATATCTACTATATACATTCTGTCCGACCTTGCTCAGATCAATAATCACACACTCAAATTCCAAACCTTTTGATAGAAGTGTTCTTGAAGCAAGCTTTTTGAATCCCGCGTACTTACTTTGATTACTAGGAATCATCCGTATTTCCTGAGCAGCCTGTGTGATAGAAATGTTCAAATCTCTTGCGCGCCTTATTGATCGCTGCATCTCGGTAAAGAGTTCTTTGCGATGAATGCGAAAGCCTGGTTCATTCTTTATCCAGTCAAGAACTGCCATCATCTCATTATGTCCATGACATTTATAAAGCCGCTCCATTCTCTTTCCAAACTCTGGGTATTTCTTAATCCTACTAAAGTCAAAATCTCCATTCTTGATATGTCCTTCATAAGATTTCAGCTCTGTCGCTACTCCGCTTGCACATTCCCCTATGAAATCACAAATTGTATTTGCTCTTGCGTATCCATCATCAGTGTCAAGCAATTGAGCTGCTTCATAAAGAATTTTCAAGTTCTGAGTCTCGTCATGTTGAAAGAGACCTCCAGTTCCTTTTGAAAATGCAATGGTATCTGGCTCCCATTTTGCTATATACAGCACCGTTTCATATTGGTTAGCTATCCTGTAGATACTTCCATCATGAAGTGCTGCAGTGCCGATTCTATGAACAGCTTCCTGATTGGGATTTGTTGATAACTTTACCCGTTGTCCATCCAATCCTGGCAATAATTGTAATCGCACATCATTGAGATATTGTCCAAGTGCTGGGTTTGACTTTTCCCATCTCCACGGGTGTGTACCAATCCGAGTAATCTCAAAGCCAATATTCTTCCATGATACCAGTTTTTCCTTAAATCCAAAGATAGCCTGTAGTGGATCCCCAAGTACATAAACCGGCAGTGTTTTGTTCAGTTCAACGAATATTTGGTGCTGTACCAGAACGCAATCCTGATACTCATCAACGATAACACAGCTATATGTTGTTTCGATAATCTTCCTTGCCCATTCGTTTTGAAATATCCGTACTGCCCCAGCGTGCACCATCGGATAAAACTTGCTATCAGTCATTTTAACTGTAGAATCAACGCCAGCTGTGTTGGGATAGGCATCGCACCATTTCATGCAGAAAGATGAAATCGTCGAAAGATAGTACTTTTCCTTTGAGATATTCTTTCGGCTCATCCGTTGTGTTAATGCCGAAACGCCAGCATTCGTATGGGTAAGAATCAGCTTCTTTCCAGGCAACTTATCCACCAAGTCAGTAATCATCTCGGTCTTCCCGTGACCAGCTGGAGCAATAATCGCTGCATTATGTTGTGATTGAATAAGGGCAATTTCCTCAGCTTTCATGATCGATCACCCATTTCAGAATACCATTTACAATTTTCTTAAAGTAGCTCCCTTCTTCAAGCTGATCTTTTGAAGAAAACACTATATCCCCTACATCCTGTCCACGGTCAATCCTCTTAAACCATGCACCTTCTACTTGATTTTTTTTCTTGTTGAATTTACCTTTAGCAACCTTTCCAATGCGGCGTAGAACATCAATACTTACTTCACCATTTTCATTTCCAGAAAGTATAATTGCCTCATCTTGAATCCGATACTCTTTTGCCTCATCCTTAAATTCATTATTCAGATGTGCTTCCACACTTTGGATGCCTTTGATCTCTACAGCATAGGCGAGCAATTGCTCAACGCACTGAATTGAAGCATCTTGGAATAATTGCTCCTCAATAGCGTTCCCCTTCTCCCATGAGAACACTTTAACCCCAAATTTTTCAACTTCTTCTTTTTCTGCTTCTTCGTTATCAATATCTGAGTCCATAAGGATACAGCAATCATAGCCGCATGTTTTTAGAAGACAAGCGAGTGAAAAGAACTTATTGCCACCTCCACCAAGAGCAGTACCAACTCCATAATGTGCAAAGCGAGTCCCTGTCTTCAAAAACAGCTTTTCATCAAGAGAACGTAATAGTCCAATTTCAGTCTTTCCCTCGCAGACAATAATACGTTTGCATAGGAACGCATCTGGCTCTCCTCGAATAATGCCCTGAACTTCGCCTTTAATATCGTCAATCTTATCAAGTTGATGGATTTTAAGCACTCCTGCTTTACTATTAACGACACATAACTGCACATTCCGCTCTGACGGTAAACAATTTCCGCTAACAGCGGTAAACTCGTTCCGCACCAAACGGTAAGACTTTTCGTTTCATCGGTAAAGCATTTATCCCGTGCTATAGTCTTTCTGTAGTTATTAAGCTACGGAAAGGAGGCATGGAAACCATGCAAGATTACAATACCATCGTCGGTGTGATACAGATGCGTTCAAATGAATGCTCATTTCCTGTAATTCGAGCCCGTTATCACATCGGCACAAGCACTATTCAGTTGATCTTGAAGCGCTTTGAAGCATCAGGATTAACCCTTGAAGAACTCCGGTCGGCTGATCCCCGTGCTGTTGAGGAACTGTTTTACCCACCGGAGCAAGTCAGGAGAAAGGATGTCCCGCTCCCGGATTTTCAGTACTACTACGACAGAATCCACGCTAAAGGCAGCAAAATAAACATTGCCTATTGCTGGATCGAGTACAAAACAGAACATCCGGACGGATACGAACAGTCTCAATTCTACGAGTACTATAACCGCTTTGTGGAGTCTCACTATGGCAAGCGAGATGCAACAATGGCTGTAGAAAGAGTACCCGGAGAAAAGATGTATATCGATTGGGTCGGAGATCAGCCGTTCCTACTTCTTGAACCTGATACAGGTAAAGTCCACAAAGTACACTTCTTTGCAACTACGCTAGGTGTAAGTAGCCTTATTTACGCCGAAGCTTTCCTTAACGAGAAACTGTCTAGCTTTGTAGAAGGAACTATACATGCGGTTCAGTTCTATGGCGGTATCGCCAAGTATTTTGTCCCGGATAACCTTAAAACTGCAGTGACCAAACACTCAAAGGATGAGTTGGTCTTACAGAGCGTGTATTCAGATTTGGAAGACTTCTACGACACCATCGTTCTTCCCCCGCCGCCGCGCAAACCACGAGGTAAAGCAACGGTCGAGAACCACGTCCGATATCTTGAGACACACTTGATCGAACCGCTGAAAGAACGAACTTACACATCGCTGGAAGAAATAAACCGCGATATAAAAGAAAAAGTAGCAGTTCTCAACTCCAGAAAGTT
>Ga0310691_10002499_pt1 | contig 24288 bp, 19 predicted proteins | sample 176DNAGHGlowgp2_FD_203887 | JGI IMG/M metagenome (GOLD analysis project Ga0310691, IMG submission 203887) | Sheep rumen microbial communities from Palmerston North, Manawatu-Wanganui, New Zealand - 1766 DNA GHGlow gp2 (v2) (version 2) | ecosystem: Host-associated > Mammals > Digestive system >...
GATATGCCAATTCATCTGGTCTATATCACCAGGCTTGCACATAAACTCCTCCCACTCAAGGGTAAAGACATCAGGCAGATAAGACTTCATATTCTGCATCAGAGGGGAGAAAACAGTAGTTCCTGAGGTATTGCTGTGCGCATACTTCTTGCCGTTGACGGAAGCCACTTCCAGACTGCCGTCGCTGATATCCCACTTAGAGGGGAACTCGCCCATCTGCTCACCAGCGAAGTCATCCTCAAAGAGGATCACACTACCGCGAACGAAGTCACTCTTCTGGTTCTTGGCATCAACGGGCGTATCATCGTCCTCGGCCTCGTCGAGGTCGGCCTCATCGCCTTTCGACTTCTTGGAACCTTTCTTTTTATTCAGGACGGCGTCAGAAGCATCACTAGCCTCTTTGTCTGCCTTACGCTCCACATTGCGTTCTACGGCGTTCTTGGCTGCATCCACGGCCTTGTCCTTCAAATTCTTAAGCCAGCCCTGTGCGTCTGCATCAGCAGTGCAGGCGAAGGCCACGATCATCATGATTAATAGTCTTTTCATCATCTTAATGTTAGGTTTTAATGATTAAACAAACAATAATTGGTGCAAATTTAAGCAATTTTCAAGAAAAATACAATCCCCCAAATGGGGGTTTTTCACCATTTATCCCCCATCTGGGGGCATCCTGAAATGCAAAAAATGCATGAATAAAGTGGTCATTTGGTCAAAATGTCATTTGTCATTTTCATTTTCGGAAATGGTCTTTTTTACTTACTATATAATAAATATATATATATATTATATAGTAACTGAAATTTTGGTATTGGAAATCGATTTTGACCAAATGACCAAATGACCAAATGACCACATCTTGGCAAAAGTGTGACAAATCTGGTGCGTGCTTTTTTGCGTGCTTATTTTGGGGAAATATTTGGTGGACATCTGAAAATTTAGTACTTTTGCAACGCTAACGAAAAAAGACGAAATTTGCGGCCTAACTGGGCAACAAAAATTTCCCAGCGCACAAGCACTTGCAACCCAGTAATATCGCAAAACGACGTCCGAACCGACATATATGAAAATTTCGGACACCACCGCAGAAAAAGAAACGATCTTTGACATTTTGACACACCCCGACAGAGAAAAAACGTGCGTCAAGGCTTGCACATCTCAAAAATTTTCACTATATTTGCGGCATAGAAAATACTTATATGCAAAGAGCCTCTTCCATAGCCTTGACCGCTGCCCTGGCGGTGCTGCAGCTGAGCCTCATCACCCCGCAGCACGCCCGGGCTTATACCGACCACCGCAACGCCCGGGTCGATTCGGCAGAGCAGGTGCTGCAGAGCGGGCGCAGGCTCTCCGACAAGGAGCTGATGGACTGCTACTACACCATCGTGCGCGGCACGCTGGGCAAGGATACGGAGAAGCACAACCGCTATGCCCGCGAGATGCTCGCCCTGACCTACAGGATGAATGCGCTGAACATGCGCGAGAGCGCCCTGAACCACCTGGGGCTGCAGCACTACGGCCAAGAGCGCTACCAGGAGGCGGAGCACTACTTCCGATGGGCCATCGCCGTGACCGACTCCATGCAGGGCGACAGCCGCTACACCCGGCAGGACATCGACGACAACTACTCGCAGCTCTACGGGGCGCTGGGCAATCTCTACAACATACAGGACAAGGCGCTGCTTGCCATCGAGTGCTACCAGAAGGCGCTGCCCATCTTCGAGCGCCACGGGTGGCTGGAGTCGCAGACCATCCTCCACCACAACGTCGCCGAGCTGTGGCTCTCGATGGGCAACCGCGAGAAAGCCGAGACGGAGTACCTGGCAGCCATCAAGACCGGCGAGGCATCGGGCGACTCGCTGATGGCGGCCCTGCCCAGAAAGGGCCTCGTGAAGATATACATCGACGAAGACAGATACGAGCAGGCACTCGCCACCGCCGAACAGGCCTACGCCTACTACCACCGCCACCAGGACGAGGAGCCGCAGGACTACTCGGAGATACTCGCCTCGCTGACGAAGATACACCTGACGGGCGGCCACAAGAACCTCGCCAAAGCCCGCCGCTACAGCCAGGAGGCACTCGCCATCGCCGCCGCCAGCGAACTGATGTTCGAGAACCGCGCCGACATACACGCTGCAGCCGCGATGCTCGCCATCGAGGAAGGACACTGGCAGGAGGCACTCGGCCACGCCCTGCAGTCGGTACACGAGAACGACAGCGACGCCACCTACACCGACACAGGCTGCTACGAGATGCTGGCAAACATCTACATGCACCTCGGCCAGCACGAGAAGGCCGCGCTCTACATGAAGAAGATGCGGAAGATGATGGAGCGCTTCGCCACCGAGGGCTACCAGAGCGGACTGAGCCAGATGGAGGTGATCTACGAGACGGAGAAGAAAGAGGCAGAGATCCGGCAGCTCAGGCGCGAGAAACAGTGGTACCTCTGGGGCGGCCTGCTGACGGCGCTGGTGCTGCTGCTCGCGGCCAGCGTGTTCTTCCTGCTCTGGCGCAGCATCCGCCTCCGCCGCCGCGCCACCATCATCCAGGCACGGCTCGACGGCGAGATCACGGAACGTGTGCGCATCGCCCGCGACCTGCACGACCGTCTCGGCGGACTGCTCACCGCCATCCGGCTGGAGCACCCTACGCCGCTCGTGGATAAGGCCATCGGCGAGATGCGCAACGTGAGCCACCACCTGCTGCCCGACTCGCTGGCCCGCTACGGACTGCGCACGGCCCTGGACGACTACTGCCGGACGATGCACAACGTGAGCTTCACGTTCGCTGGACAGGAGCGCCGCATCCCCCACGAGGAGACCGTCTATTGCATCGTCTATGAGCTCGTGAACAATGCCGTGAAGAGCGCCCAGGCACAGCACATCAGCGTGGAACTGATGGAAGACGAGGCACTGACCGTCGTCACCGTCGCCGACGACGGCAAGGGACTGCCCCCGGGCATCGCCACCGACGGCAAGCCCCGCAAAGCCGACGGCGACAAGGCACAGACAGGAGGCAGCGGACTGCGCAACATCCGCGACCGCGTGAGTGCCATCGGCGGCACTTTCACCCTGAAATCAGCCCCAGGCAAGGGCACAGAGGCCACTATCGAGCTGCCAGACTGCAAAAACCCACAATTGGGGGATTGCCAGATTTGAAAAAAACATATACCTTTGCAGCCAAAAACCAAGTCACCGCATGATTAGCATCATTATCGCCGACGACCACCGTCTGGTTGCAGAGGGCATCGCCCGCCTGATCGACGAGAGCAAGAAGGCCCGCGTCACAGCCATCGCCAGGAATCTCAACGAGGCATCGCAGCTGTTGAGGACCACGCCCTGCGACATCCTTCTGCTCGATGTAGCTATGCCCGACGGCGACGGCATCGATGCCATCAGCCGCTTCACGAAACTGAACCAGAAGCTGCGCATCATCGTGCTCACCATCTATGCCGAGCCAGCCGTCATCCGCCGCGCGATGGACGCTGGTGCCGCAGGCTACATCCTGAAGAACACCGACGCCAGCGAGCTCATCGACGGCATCACGGTGGTGGCCGACGGCGACACCTTCGTCTCGAAGGCCGCCCAGCAGCTGCTCATCGACAACGGCGAGGCAGCACCCGAGCTGACACCCCGGGAGCGCGAGATACTGAAACTCGTCGTGGAGGGACTCTCGATGAAGGAGATAGCCGACAGGCTCTGCCTGGGCTTCGAGACCGTACACAGCTACACGAAATACATCCGCCAGAAGCTCGGCTGCAACAATATCGCCTCACTCGTGAGAACAGCCATCGAGCGGCACCTGGTGTGACAATTTTGTTAAATTATCCAATTTTCAGGGGGCAATCCGATTTATTTCACTTCCTTTTTGTATCTTTGCAGCATATTCATATCTACAAACTAAAAAGCAAATACGATTATGAAAGAACTGAAAGGAACAAAGACCGAGAAGAACCTGCAGGAAGCATTCGCAGGCGAAAGTCAGGCACGCAACAAGTACAGCTACTGGGCATCGAAGGCCAAGAAGGACGGCTACGTGCAGATAGCCGCCATCTTCGAAGAGACCGCAGCCAACGAGAAGGAACACGCCAAGATGTGGTTCAAGCTGCTGGAAGGCGGCGCCATCAAGAGCACGCCAGAGAACCTGGAGGCAGCTGCCAACGGCGAGAACTTCGAGTGGACAGACATGTATGCGCGTATGGCCAAAGAGGCCCGTGAGGAAGGATTCGACGAGATCGCCGACAAGTTCGAGGCCGTCGGCAAGATCGAGAAGGAGCACGAAGAGCGCTACCGCAAGTTGCTGGACAACATCAACAAGGAACGCGTGTTCTCAAAGGACAATGACGTCATCTGGCAGTGCTCCAACTGCGGCCACATCGTGATAGGCAAAAAGGCTCCCGAGGAGTGCCCCGTCTGCAACCATCCGCAGGCTTACTTCCAGGTCAAGGCTGAGAACTACTAATGAAACTACTGAAGTAGGATTTGTAGAATGCGCTCTGCGGTGCGGCCATCCCAACGGTCGGGCAGGGCGCATTTCTTCCACTCACCCATGACCATATTTTTCACAGCCTCGCCAAGTTTCACAGCATCCTCACCGACCAGCACGTTGGACCCCACGCTGACGGTCTCCTGGTGCTCGGTATAGTTATTGAGCGTGATGCAGGGCACGCCGTTGAAGGTCGCCTCCTCTGCCACATTGCCCGAGTCGGTAATCACACCTGCGGCATGCGCTGTAAGCCATCCAAACTCAAGATACGATAACGAACTGACAACCAATAGATTCTTAAATTTCTCAAAATCCTTTGCTTTAATATCAGATACCACCTCGCCAGCACGACCGCGAAGCGGTGCCACGATAGGCACATCGCCCGCCGACGCCACCATCGCGGAGAGCATCTTGTCCAGGTTCTCCGTATCGGCCATCAGCGCCTTACGGTTCAGCGTGAAGACCAGATAGTGCTTCTCCTCCAGCACCCCTTCAAGCCCGTCGATGTCAGGCCTTTTCAGACGCCCGTGATTGAAGCGCAGCGTGTCCATCAGAATATTGCCAACCATATACGTCTGAGAGTTCTCCGACTGTTCGCGCGTCGCCACGCCCGTGCTGCGGACGCCCGCCGTGAAGAGATAGTCGCTCAGTGCGTCGATGACCAGACGGTTGATTTCCTTCGGCATCGAAATATCGAAGGAGCGCGTGCCCGCCACGAGATGCGCCAGGCGGATGCCCCGTTTCTTGGTGACAATCGCAGCCGCCATCGTCGAGGCCAGGTCATCGACCACGATCACCACATCGACGGGATGCTCGTCAAGGAACCGGTCGAAGGCCGCCATCACCTGACTCGTGATCTCGTTGAGACTTGTGGAGTTGACATTCAGGAAGAACTGCGGACGCGGCATCTGCAAGTCCTCGAAGAGCGAGGGCTCCAGCGTAGGGTCGTCGGGCGATCCCGCATAGACCAGCAGGCACTCCGCCTCAGCATGATTACCCATCGCCCTGACGAGGGGCGAAACCTTCACAAAATTCGGCCTGGCACCAGCCAGGATACAGACAGTCTTCTTCATCTTTTCACACTATTTTTCTGCAAAGATAAGAAAATAATCCGAAATATTTGTTTATTCCGACAAAAATATTTAACTTTGTCGCGAAATCAATAACAGAACCCTACTCGTATGAAGAATATGCCTTTCAAAAAAACGATACAGCGACTATTGATGTTTACCGTCGCAGCCCTCATCAGTCAGGCCGCCAACGCCCAGCAGCTGCAAGCCGTACGTTCGCACTACACCACTGAAGACGGCCTTTGCAGCAACGCCATATCAATGCTCTACCAAGACGACCTGGGCTTTATCTGGATTGCCACCTGGAACGGGCTGTCGCGCTTCGACGGCTACAACTTCTACAACTACAAGACCGGCAACGGCAGCCACATCAAGAACCTTCACAACCGCATCCGCGACCTGGCTATCGACCAGTCGCAGAACATCTGGATGCACATGTACGACGACCGCATCTTCGTGCTGAACCGCGCCACCGACCAGATCATCAACCCCTTCGAGAAATATAAGGGCAACGAGGAGTTCCGCTCCAAATACCCGTTGCTGGTGACCAGTACGGGCAAGGTGCTCATCAGCATCGGCAACAGCCACCTCTACATGATGGAGCTGGACCGCGACGGACTGAAGAGTGATCAGATCGCAACCGGCGGCCTGACAATCACCAGCATGGCCGAGGGCTATCAGGACGACATCTGGCTCGGCACCAACAAAGGCATCCACCGGCTCGACCGCAGCAACCTGGCCCTTGAGAAGAAAGCCATCCTGCCCGGCGAGCGCATCTCAGCCCTCTATGCCAAGGGCTTCAACATTCTGGCCGCCACCGCCAACGGCGCCCTCTATTCGTTTGTCTATGGACAGGAGCCGAAGCTCCTGCGCAAGCCGACGGGGACAGCCATCTTCAGCCTTTTCTCCGACAGCAGGGGGCTCATCTGGTTCTGCGACGACAGGATGGGCGCCAGTCGTTTCAACCCCGAGACAGGCAGCGAGAAGCTGTTCCAGCAATACGTGCCCGTGCCAGAATATGACGGTCGCGGCGGCGTCTTCGACGAGAGCAACGGCACCGTATGGATGGTGATGAATCATGGCGGCTTCGGCTACTACAACCGCGAGCAGGACGTCGTGGAGTATTTCCACAACGATCCCTCAAACCCCTGGAACCTGTCGAACACGGTCTATACGGCGCTGGAGCTGCCAGAGGGTGTCGTATGGGAATCCACGAGCCGGAGAGGACTCGACAAGCTGGAAATCCTCAGGAACAACATCATCAGGGTGAGACCTGTGCCCAATGCCACAACGACGATGGAGAACGAAATCAGGGCCATGTTCTACGACCCGCAGCGCAGACTGCTCATGCTGGGCAACAAGAGCAGCAGTCTCTTCCTGAAACACGACAACGGCAGCCAAAGCGTGATCACGCACGATTCACAGGGGCACTCACTGGGTCGTCTGTACGGCATCACGAAGAGCGTCAAGGGCCACTACTGGATCTGTTCGAAGGACAGCGGCCTGTTCAAGATGTCTCCCAACGGCAGCGACTGGAAATTCGAGCGATTCAGCCACCATAAGGACGACAGCCGGAGCCTCAGCTCAAACAAGGCCTACCTGGCAGTGGAAGACAATGAAGGCAACCTCTGGATAGCCACCTACGGCGGCGGCGTGAACCTAATGACGACGGAAGGCGGCAAGCCGGTATTCCTGCATCCCGGAAACGGCATGAAAGACTATCCGAAAGGCACCTACATGAATGTGAGGACCATCGCCACCGATGCCGAAGGCAATGTATGGGCAGGAACCTCAGACGGCATCCTCGTCATGTCGTACAGGAACAAGAAGATGAAGATCGAGAAACTGCGGATGCCAGTCTCCAGCGACAAGATGCTGATGAGCAACGACATCGTCTGCATCCGCCGCGACCCGAAAGGTACGATGTGGATCGGCACCAACGGCGGCGGCATCGCCCACACCATCGGTAAGGACGACGACGGTGCCTGGCTCTTCGACACCTTCGACACCCAGGACGGACTCCCGTCGGACGAGATCCGCAGCATCACCTTCGACCAGCGCGGCAATGTCTGGTTTTCCACTGAGCACGTCATCTGCTCGTTCGACGTCAGCAAGAACATCGTCACAAACTTCTCCAACCTGGACGGTGTTGACGAGACCAGGATATCAGAGGGCGGTGCCGTCTGTACCGGCAACGGCGACATTCTCTTCGGCACCCTTGACGGCTACTACATCGTAGATCGCAAGAAACTGATGAACGACAACGGCTCACTGCTGAAGCTGCAGTTCACCGACTTCTACGTCAACGACGTGCTGCAAAGCCCGAGACAGAACAGCACATACGACTACTACGTACCCGCCAGCAAGAGCGTGGAACTGCCGACTGGCAATGACAACTTCGCCTTCCGCTTCGCCGCGATGAACTACCAGCTGCAGCATCGCGTACACTACCAGTATATGCTTGAGGGCTACGATAAGGATTGGCATAATGCAGGAAAAGACCGGATGGCCAGCTATAGCGGCGTACCAGCCGGCACCTACACCTTCAAGGTGAAAGCCTTTCTGCTGGAATCGCCCGACAAGTATGACCTCCGCACGATTCAGGTCGTCGTGCCGAACACCATGTTCCTCTCGCCCACGGCCATGATCATCTACCTTATCCTGCTGATTCTGGCGGCCATCTTCATCTTCGTCAAATACAGGCAGGCAAGCAAGGCACTGCAATACAATCAATAAAAAATGCTAAAAGGTTTGGCTTATTCACGAATAAGCCTTACCTTTGCAGTCAGAATACGGGTCGTGCCGCATAGATCGGGATACTCTACATTAAAAAAAACTTTGAGACCGCTTCCCTTGCCTATGGCGGGCCACAGTCCATCCTTCACAGGAGAGCAGTAATGCCGGTGGATTACAACAGCAGGGAGCACTCATATCGTGTGAAACAGGAGTTTTCACCAAATCATCGGCACGTACCCGCTTTTTTTGAAAAACTAAATACTGAATAATATGTTTTCTGGAATTATCGAGGAGTTTGCTACGGTTGTAGCCATACAAAAAGACAGGGAGAATATCGACTTCACGCTGAGATGCTCGTTTGTTGACGAACTGAAGATCGACCAGAGCGTCGCCCACAACGGCGTGTGCCTCACGGTGGTCAGGATCGAGAACGGCACCTATACGGTGACGGCGATGAAGGAGACGCTCGACCGCACGAACCTGGGCCTGCTGAAAGTGGGCGACAAGGTGAACGTGGAGCGCTCGATGCTGATGAACGGTCGTCTGGACGGTCATATCGTGCAAGGTCACGTGGACGAGACAGCCCGCTGCATCGCGATGGAAGACGCCGACGGCAGCACCTATTTCACTTTCGAGTATCCGGAGAACAGAGAGATGGCGAAGAAAGGCTACTTCACTGTGGACAAAGGCAGTGTCACCGTCAATGGCGTGAGCCTCACCGTCTGCAATCCGACGAGCAACACCTTCCAGGTGGCTATCATCCCCTACACTTTCGAGCACACCAACTTCTGCGACATCAAGGTCGGCTCGGTCGTCAACCTTGAGTTCGACATTCTCGGGAAGTATATCGCCCGGCTGCAGCAGCTGTAGAGCACTATACAAGCAATTCAGACGGAGCGGAGATGAAAGTCTCTGCTCCGTGCTGTATCAGGAAGTCGCGGTCGCGGAATCCCCAGAGCACACTGATACAGGGCAGGCCGCAGTTGCAGGCCGTCTGTATATCGACATCGCTGTCGCCGATATAGACGGCATTCTCCTTCCCCACCCCCAGTTGGCGGAGTGCCTCAATCACGGTGTCGGGAGCGGGTTTCTTGCGGATACCCTCAGCTTCATGCTCGCCGATGGCCACCTCGATGGTATCAGGGAAGAAATGGTGCATCAGCTCCTGCGTAGCCAGCATGAACTTATTGCTCACCACCGCCGTACGGCAGCCCTTTGCCCTCAGAGCTGCCAGCATCTCCGGAATCCCGTCATAAGGCCGCGTGGTATCAAGAGAATGGGCCATATAGTGCTGTCGGAACGTGGCGAAGGCTGCATCAAACTGCGGATTGCCGGCTCCCTGTGGCACAGCCCGTTCCATCAGCAGGCGCACCCCGTTGCCTACAAACCGCCGGACATCCTCTACCGAGTGCTCCGGCATCCCGCACTGCCGCAGGGCATAGTTCACCGACGCCGCCAGATCGGCCAGCGTATCGAGCAGTGTCCCGTCGAGGTCGAAAATATAGGTACTATATGTCTTCATCGTTTGCTGCGAGTTATCATGGTGTGCACCTTATTATTATATTTGTCAGCCTTCAGCAGCTCCTCTATCGTAAGATGCATGCGGTACTTCCAATGGTTGAAGGGATCGCTGGGCACATTGATACGCTCGTCGCGCGGCGACTTGGATCGCAGTTCCCCATCCATCGCCAGCCAGTCTTGCAGCGACAGCAGACAGAGCATCGACGGGCAGTATAGATGTCGGGCGATAATCTCCTCAGCCAGATGAGCAGGCAGATGCTCCGGTGCGCGCCCCTGTTTCTGGAGCATCGAGACATAGTAACGCTGCGTGCGCTCAGGACTTTCCTCCCACCACAGGCGCAGCGGCGACATATCGTGCGTAGAGAAAGTGGCCACACTCCGATAGGGGTTACCGTCAAGATGGGTGAACTCGAAACCACTCTGCTTCGGCATAGACTGAATCTCCAAGGTGAGTACACGAAGCTGGTCGAGAACAGGCGCCACGCAGTCGGGAAGCATTCCGAGGTCTTCGGCACAGCACAGCATCTTGGTGCCGCCAAAGACTTCCTTCAGCCGACGAATGGCAGTTGAGCCCCAGAACATATTATGCCGCTGATAATAATAATTGTTGTATAGCCGCAAGTAGGCATCTTTCTCTTCCCCTGTCAGTGCGTCGAACACAGACTCCTGGTAGGCACCGATGCGCGGATGATACATCTCCGGCTGTTCAGGATCCTCCACAAAGAGCACATTGCTGACCAGCCGATAAAGGCCGTCACGGATCCAGAGGCTATTCTCATCCCCCTTGCCCTCAAAGCAGGCCCGAATCTTCTGTTGTGTATCGTACTCCGGCTTCAAATCATAGAAGCCATAACTGCGCGGCATCAGGAAATGCTCACGGACATAAGGGACATGCATGCCGAAAAGGCGATCCAGCACACGGTCGTTGATGAAAGGCCGCGTGAGCAACTCCTTGCGGAACGGAAGTCCGAAATACTCTATCTCCCCAGCCGTCATCGGCAAGGCCGGAGAGAAATGTCCCATCAATCCGAAGATATATTCCCTCGGGATTTCCCAAATACGGAAGAAACCCAGCACATGGTCGATACGAATAGCATCGAAATACTGTTCCATCCATTTCAGACGATGACGGAACCACTCCACCAGCTTCGGACTCCAGCAATAGGTTGGGAAGCCCCAGTTCTGACCATTCTGAGAGAAAGCATCGGGCGGTGCTCCCGTCTGTGTGTCCAGATGGAACAATTCCGGATGGGTGGCCGTCTCCACACTCTCCCGGTTTACGCCGATAGGCACATCGCCCTTGAGCACGATACCCTTCTTGCGGGCATAATCAGCTGCAGCCTTCAATTGGCAATGGAGATGGTACTGGACGTAATAGACCAACTGAGGCTGAGCCTTACCCAGCCAGACGGCATACGGCTCAAGCCAGTCCTTATTTTCCTCGAACCACACCTTGAAGTTCTTCGTATCAAGCGTCTGCTGACCTCTTTCTGCGAAGATCTCAGCCACATAGCTCTCCTTGACACGTGCAACAGCCTCATAGTCGGAATAGCCAAGGGCATTCAACTCTTGGCGCTGGCGCTGAAAAGCGGTCATCCTCGCCTTGTCTTTCAGCGTGCCAAGTGCCTCAAGATCCAGATATTGCGGATGGAGCGCAAAGGCAGATACAATATTATAAGGATAGGAATCGCTCCAGGTGTGCGAGTTGGTGGTGTCATTGACGGGCAGCACCTGAATGATCTTCATGCCTGTGACAGCCACCCAGTCAACAAAGCGCCTCAGGTCGCCAAAGTCGCCGACGCCACAGGAATGCTCGCTCCTCAGCGAGAATACAGGAACCACGACCCCCGCAGCGCGCCACGTCTGCTCCTTCACCCTCAGGGCCTCACCATAGGCCACAAGCACCGTCCCATCAGGTATTCCCATCTGTTCGGAAGAAATCAGGCTTTCCGTCGTACGATTCTCTCCCTCCTCCCAGGCCATCAGGGTATGCGTCGCATCGTCGATAATCACATATTTATATTCAATCGGCAACGGGATAGCATCCACATTTACCGACAGCAGCCAGTCATACCTGCCAAGATATTCCATCCTCAGATAGCGCGCCGGATTCCAGCTACCGAGGGCTGGATGGCTTCCAACAATAGCCATCGACTGTCCTTTCTTCAGTTGGGGCGCAGAGACCCGGAACAGGATTGTCTTCCGATAAAGAGGCACACGCAACGCCTTTACCTCCTCGTCGCTGGGCATAAACGCTGTCGTCTGATAGGCATGACTATAGAGATGATACTGTAACGGTATCTCACGCCATTGGTCGGCCAATACATAATTCTTCGACGAGTCGAAGTAATAAGCACGAGGTACGGAAGTCCATTCGCGTCGCAGCACGTTCTCATCGCTGTCCTCTACCTGGTAATAATAAGAGAAGGAGGCTATCGGATGCTGTCGCGACTCCACCGCAGAAGTTTCGAGCTCCCACTGCCAGCCGTCAGTCGTAGTCATCATCAGGCGGCGGTTTTTTTCTGTTCCGTCGAGGCTCTTATATGTAATAACCACCCAGAGGTTCTCACCCCACTGGGTACCATAGTTTATAGTGAATTTCAACTTCATATACTCAATATTTCATTGCAAAGATACAAAAAAGTTAGAATTCAGAGTTATGAGTTGAGACTTTTTTGTAACTTTGCAGCAATTTTTAATGTTAAGCGAGATGAAAGCAATCAAAAAACAACATTACCTGATAGCCATCGTTATCTGTATAGCGAGCATCATTGGACTGTTTTTGTACTATTTTGTAGGCAGTTTCTCTAATTCCGACAAGACGGAATATGTCTATATCTACGATACCGATAACCTCGACAGCGTATCGGAAAAGCTATCAGCATTTGCCTCAGAGTCGGCACTTGCGACTTTCAGGATCCTGGCGCGTCACAGCGGTTACGAAGACCATATCCGGAGCGGAAGATACGAAATCCGTCCTGACGAAAGCACCGCCACCGTGTTCCGCAACCTGAAGAACGGGCATCAGAGTCCCGTAATGCTGACGATTCCCGAGAGCAGGACAACAGACCGACTGGCAGGATTCCTGTCAAAGAAACTGATGCTCGACAGTGCTGCCGTTGCCGTCTTGCTTAAAGACTCTGCATTCTGTGCCAAACGGGGTTACGACACAGCCAACATCGTCTGTCTCTTCGTGCCCAACACCTATGAGGTTTACTGGAACACGTCGCTGGACAACCTGATGGCACGCATGGAGAAGGAGCACGCCCATTTTTGGGACAAAGAACGTACAGCAAAGGCAAAGGCAATCGGTCTTACCCCCAATGAGGTATGCACGCTGGCCAGCATCATCGATGAGGAGACAGCCAACAATGGCGAAAAGCCCATGATTGCAGGAATGTACATAAACCGTCTGAAACAAGGAATGCCCCTGCAGGCTGATCCGACGATAAAGTTTGCCCTGCAGGATTTTGCCCTGCGCCGCATCTATCATGATATGCTGACCTACAACAGTCCCTATAACACCTATCGGAACATAGGTCTCCCACCAGGTCCCATCAAGATTGCCTCCGTAGCCGGTATCAACGCCGTACTGAACCACGTGAAGCACGACTATCTGTACATGTGTGCCAAGGAAGACTTCTCGGGCACCCATAATTTCGCCAAGACCTATCAGGAGCACCTCAGGAACGCGGCTAAGTATTCCAAGGCCCTGAATGAAAGGGGTATCAAATAAAATAAGGTTATTTGTTGTTATTTCAATTATTTTTCGTAATTTTGCAGCCACAAATAAATTAAGATATATGGAAGAGAAAATTATTAATGACAGCGAAGAGAAGAAATCAGTAAGCTTCATAGAGCAGAAGGTGAAAGACGACCTCGCAGCCGGCAAGAACGGCGGCAGGCTACAGACGCGCTTTCCACCGGAGCCCAACGGCTACCTGCATATCGGCCACGCAAAGGCCATTGCCATCGATTTCGGACTGGCAAAGAAATATGGCGGCACCTGCAACCTTCGCTTCGACGACACGAACCCTATCAAAGAAGATACCGAATATATTGAAAGCATAGAGAACGATATCAAGTGGCTGGGATTCCAATGGGCCAACGTCTATTATGCCAGCGACTATTTCCAGGAACTATGGGACTTTGCCGTATGGCTCATCCAGCAAGGACGTGCCTATGTCGATGAGCAGAGTTCAGAGGTCATCGCCCAGCAAAAGGGTACGACGACCAGTCCAGGCACCAACAGTCCGTTCCGTGACCGCCCCGTAGAGGAGAACCTGCGTCTCTTTGAGTTCATGAACAGCGGCAAGTGCGAACCGGGCACACTGGTACTTCGCGCCAAGATCGACATGGCCCATCCGAACATGCTGTTCCGCGACCCGTTGATATACCGTGTGCTCAACATCCCCCATATCCGTACCGGTAACAAATGGAATGCCTACCCGATGTACGACTTCACGCACGGACAGAGTGACTATCTCGAGGGTGTCACCCACTCCTGGTGTACGCTGGAGTTTGTCGAGCATCGTCCCCTTTACGATCTCTTCGTCACCTGGATGAAAGAGTGGAAGGGCGAGACGGACAACATCGAGGACAACCGTCCACGCCAGACAGAGTTCAACAAACTGAACCTGAACTACACACTGATGTCGAAGCGCAACCTGCTGGCACTTGTCAACGAGAAACTCGTCAACGGCTGGGATGATCCCCGTATGCCGACAATCTGCGGTTTCCGTCGTCGCGGCTATAGTCCGGAGAGTATCATCAAATTCATCGACAAGATTGGTTATACCAAGATCGACGCCCTTAACGACATGGCCCTGTTGGAAAGTGCCGTACGCGACGACCTGAACAGTCGTGCTACCCGAGTCAGTGCCGTACTGAATCCCGTCAAGGTCGTACTGACCAACTATCCAGAGAACCAGTATGAACAGCTGACGGCCGTCAACAATCCCGAAAACGAGGCCGACGGCACACATGAGGTGGAATTCAGCCGAGAGTTGTGGATCGAGCGTGACGACTTCATGAAGGAAGCTGATAAGAAATTCATGCGTCTGGCCCCAGGCAAGGAAGTGCGCCTGAAGAACGCCTATATCATAAAGTGTGACGAAGCGCATCCCTGCGACGAGGACGAGAATGGCAACATAACGACCATCTACTGCACATACGATCCTGAGTCGAAAAGCGGGCTGCCAGGTTCTAACCGTAAGATAAAAGGCAAGACCCTGCATTGGGTAAGCTGCCATAATGCCGTGAAAGCTGAGGTACGCCTTTACGACCGTTTGTGGAAAGTTGAAAACCCACGCGACACATTGGCCGACCTCCGTGAAGAGCAGAACTGCGATGCCGTGACAGCAATGAAACAGATGATAAACCCCAATTCGCTGAGCATCCTGAAAGACTGCTATATAGAGCCTTTCGCTGCCACGATGAAGCCTCTGTCCTATCTACAGTTCCAGCGTATCGGCTACTTCACGCCTGATTCGGACTCAACACCTGAGAAGCCTGTCTTCAACAAGACAGTCGGTCTGAAAGACACTTGGGCAAAGATCAATAAATAATGGCAGACGAGACAGCATATTTCGAAAGTAAGGAATTCCAAAAAATTCTGACGCAATACGAAGAGTCAGTCAAGGCAGAGCATCCAGCCTATATGGATGCCGACGACTTGGCTGACATTGCCGACTACTACCACTATCACGGTCGTTACAGCGAGGCCGACGAAGCAATAGAACTGGCCTTGACATACAATCCAGAAGCTGTCGGCCCCCTACTCTACAAGGCGCGACAGGCTTTGTCCCAAAATGATTTCGACACCGCTGAAGACTATGCTACACGCATTGAAGCTGTTGACACTCTGGAGGCCCTCTTTTTCAAAGGGGAGATCCTGATCTGTCAGGGAAAGACAGAAGAGGCTGATGAACTCTTCAGGGAACACATGAAAGAAGTCTATCCCGACGAGCTGATGGATTATGTATATGATGTGGCCAATATCTTTTCCGACTATAATATCCACAAGAAGGCCTTAGAGTGGATAGCCCGCTCAAAAGGAGACGACTCTGACGACTTCAAGGAACTGATGGGCTGTACGCTTTTCGGGCTGGGGAAATACAAGGACAGTGAACGGATCTTCAACGAGTTGATCGACCACAATCCCTATTCCACCAGATACTGGAATGCACTTGCCAACGCCCAGTTCATGAATGAGGATTACAACTCATCCATCACCAGCAGCGAGTACGCCATAGCCATCAACCCTAACGACGCTGAGTCCATTCTCTCCAAGGCAAATGGCCTTTTCAACCTCGGGAACTACGAATCAGCTTACACCTATTTCCAGCGTTACTCGGAGATGATGCCCAATGATGACTTCGGCTATCTCCACCAAGGGACGTGCCTCATCAATCTCGGACGTATTCCAGAAGCCATATCGGCACTTGAGAAGGGAGAACAGGTAGCAAAACCAGACTCACAGTACCTGCCGGAAATCTATCAAGAGCTGGCATTTGCGCATAGCGAACAGGGCAAATTAGACAATGCACTCTATTATATAGACAAGACAGAGCATCTCGACTGCGACCACGTCAACATGGAGATCGTGCGAGGTCATATCCTGCTCTCCAATATGAAGAAGGATGAGGCAGAACAAGCTTTCAAGAAAGCACTCCGGCTCTCTGACAATGCGCCGAAGACCTTGTTCAGGATTATCATCTCGCTATACGACAACCTATACTATTCCACATCGTACCTCCTTTTCAAGTTTTTCTTCAAATACTTAGGTCAGGAATGCGACGAAGGCTATTCCCACATGGCCCTTTGCTGCCTGGAACTGAAAAAAGACGAAGAGTTCATGCACTACCTCGAACTGGCTGTCGAACGCAACCCACGAGAGGCAAAGCTCGTCCTTGGCAGTCTGTTTCCAGAAGGAATGGCCCCAGAGTCTTATGTTGAATATATGTCAAAACAAAAACACGACGATTAGAATATGAACTTCATTACAAACATACTGAATAGTCTCGGCTGGTATCCGACCATTTTCTTCCTCATGCTACTGGAGAGCACGGTAGTACCGGTGCCGTCCGAGTTTGTTGTTACCCCGGCAGCCTACCATGCAGCCAGCGGTTCCCTGAATGTATTTCTCATCATATTGTTTGCAACCTTGGGCGCAGATGTCGGTGCGAGTATCAACTACTTTGTGGCACGCTACGTAGGACGGCCTGTCATCTATAAGTTTGCCAACAGCAAATGGGGAAAGATGTGCCTGCTTAATCAGGAGAAAGTCGAAAAGAGCGAAAGATACTTCGACGAACACGGTGTCGCTGCCACATTGACGGGACGTTTCGTTCCTGTCATCCGGCACCTGATCTCCATTCCGGCAGGTCTGGCCCGCATGAATTACGGAAAGTTCCTGCTGTTTACCACTATCGGCGCTGGAGGATGGCACAGTATCTTGGCAGCTATGGGATGGTATCTCCATGCCATTGTACCAGAAGACCAACTGAACGACAAGATAAGCGAATATGCAGAATACATCAAGATTGCTGTCATAGGCCTGATTATCTTGGCTGTTATCTATTTCGTCCTGAAGTCAAAGCTGAAGAAAAAGAATGGGCAAAACGCATAAAAGCAGAATTTTCCCTAAAAATTCTTTTATTTAATAAATAATGTGTACCTTTGCCGATTATTACAAAAATGTTTAGGTATGGCTAAGACAAACAATCATCTGGTAATCATGGCCGGCGGTGTCGGAAGTCGCTTTTGGCCTATGAGCACATCCGACAAGCCAAAGCAATTTATTGATGTCCTGGGTACAGGCAAGACCCTGCTCCAATTAACCGTTGACAGGTTCGGCAGTCTGGTAAAACCGGAGAACATCTGGGTAGTTACGAATCAGAAATATGCAGCTATCGTCAAAGAACAGCTACCCGACATGCCAGAAGGGAACATTCTCTGCGAGCCATGCCGACGTAACACAGCCCCCTGCATAGCTTATGTCAGTTGGCGCATCAAATCCAAAGACCCGAAAGCCAACATCGTTGTCACGCCAAGTGATCACATTGTCACTGACAAGGCAGAGTTTCAGCGGGTTATTAAGGAGTGTATGTTGTTCACAAGTGAGACCGACTCCATCGTAACCCTGGGTATGAAGCCGAATCGTCCAGAAACAGGCTATGGCTATATACAGGCAGACCTCAGTACAAGTTCATTGCGCAACAAAGAAATCTTCAGAGTCGATTCATTCAGGGAAAAGCCAGACCTTCAGACAGCTCAAGAATACATCAAGAAGAATTATTATTTCTGGAACGCAGGTATTTTTATCTGGAATGTCAATACAATAGTCAATGCCTTCCGTGTATACCAGCCTGCTATGGCGAAACTCTTTGAGTCTCTCCTCCCCGTCTATGGGACTGAAGAGGAACAAGAAGAGATCAACCGCCTGTTCCCTGAATGCGACAATATCTCCGTGGACTATGCCATTATGGAAAAAGCAGAGGAGATATTTGTCTGTCCGGCAGATTTCGGCTGGAGCGACCTCGGTACATGGGGCTCACTCCACGAGCAGAGCAAGAAAGACCTCTACGGTAATGTCAGCATTGGTCAGGAAATCAGTCTTTATGAAAGTCACAACTGCATCATTCACACTACCCAGGAAAAGAAAGTGGTCGTTCAGGGTCTTGACGGCTATATCGTAGCAGAGAACAATGACACGCTGTTAATCTGCAAGCTTTCAGAAGAACAGCGCATCAAGAATTTTTCAGGAAACGAATAAATATATATGGACAAGAAAGTAGCCCTTATTACAGGTATCACCGGCCAGGACGGATCCTATCTGGCAGAATTCCTCATTGAGAAAGGATATGAGGTTCATGGCTTACTCCGCCGCTCTTCATCCTTCAACACAGGCCGCATTGAGCACTTGTATCTCGACGAATGGGTTCGGGATATGAAGAAGAAGCGCCTCGTCAACCTGCATTGGGCAGATATGACAGACTCATCATCACTGATTCGGATAATCGGCGAGACAAAACCGACAGAGATTTACAACCTTGCCGCACAGAGTCACGTGAAAGTTTCATTCGATGTTCCAGAATATACCGCAGACGTTGATGCCACAGGTGTTCTCCGTCTCTTGGAAGCTGTGAGGATTTGTGGTTTGGAAAAGCAATGCCGTATCTATCAGGCTTCAACCTCAGAACTCTATGGTAAGGTTCAGGAGGTGCCCCAAAGCGAGACGACACCGTTCTACCCCCGTAGTCCCTACTCTGTGGCAAAGCTCTATGGATTCTGGATTATGAAAAACTATCGTGAGTCCTACGGTATGTACTGCTGCAACGGCATACTCTTTAATCACGAGAGTGAACGTCGCGGTGAGAACTTCGTGACGCGTAAGATCACATTGGCTGCAGCACGCATCGCCCAAGGCTATCAGGACAAGCTATACCTTGGCAACCTGAATTCCCTGCGCGACTGGGGATACGCCAAAGATTATATTGAGTGCATGTGGCTGATTCTACAGCAGCCCGAGCCCGACGATTTCGTGATAGCTACAGGAGAATACCACACCGTACGCGAATTTGCCACACTGGCATTCAAGGAAGTCGGCATAGAATTGGAATGGCGCGGAGACGGCATTGACGAAAAGGGCTACGACAAGGCAACAGGAAGAGCACTTGTCGAGGTCGATCCGAAATATTTCCGCCCTGCTGAGGTTGACCAGCTATTGGGCAACCCTGCAAAGGCTAAAGCGAAGCTTGGCTGGAACCCTCATAAGACGTCCTTTGAGGAACTCGTGAAGATTATGGTCAGGCACGACATGAAGTTCGTGAAGAAATTATTCATTAAAGCACAGATGGAAGAATGACTTTAGACCAAAATAGCAAAATTTATGTAGCGGGACACCACGGACTTGTGGGTTCCGCTATTTGGAATAACCTGCAACAACGCGGCTATACCAATCTCGTCGGACGCAGCCATAAGGAGCTGGACCTGACCGACCAAGTCGCTGTCAAGAGATTCTTTGACGAAGAACAGCCCGATGCCGTCGTCCTTGCTGCAGCATTCGTTGGTGGCATCATGGCCAACTCACTCTATCGTGCAGACTTCATTATGATGAACATGAAGATCCAATGCAACGTTATCAGTGAGGCCTATGCACATGGCGTTAAAAAGCTTCTCTTCCTCGGCTCGACCTGTATCTATCCCAAGAACGCACCACAGCCGATGAAAGAAGACTGCCTGCTGACATCCCCATTGGAATACACCAATGAAGAATATGCCATAGCAAAGATTGCCGGCTTGAAGATGTGTGAGAGCTATAACCTGCAGTATGGCACTAATTATATTGCCGTGATGCCCACGAACCTCTATGGGCCAAACGACAACTTCCACCTCGAGAACAGTCATGTGATGCCGGCCATGATGCGAAAAGTATATCTTTCAAAGCTGATACATGACGAAAACTGGCAGGCTATCAGGACAGACATGGACAAACGACCCGTAGAAGGTATTAGTGGTTCCGACAGTGACGCTGACATTCTAACGGTTCTCGCCAAATATGGTATATATAATAATAAGGTGGTACTTTGGGGAACAGGCACCCCACTCCGTGAGTTCCTTTGGAGCGAAGATATGGCCGACGCCTCTGTCCACATCTTGCTGAATGTTGATTTCTCCGAGATCATTGGCATCGAGAAATATTCATCCGTCCACTATGGTGCAAAGACAGACGGTGCCATCGATCGCAATCATTCTGCAGGCCGTGGTGGTGCCATCCCCAGCCTGGGCGAGATTCGCAACTGCCATATCAATGTCGGCACAGGAAAGGAACTGACCATCAGGGAACTTTCCGATTTAGTGGTCAAAGCTGTCGGCTTCGAGGGAGTTGTGGAGTTTGATGCCTCCAAGCCCGATGGAACGATGCGCAAGTTAATCGATGTTTCCAAGCTCCACTCACTGGGATGGACCCACAAGGTAGAGATTGAAGATGGTGTCCGGAAACTTTTCGAATGGTATAAAGAATCCCTCCAATAAAATCATAAAAAGCCCGCCGACTGGCGGGCTTTTCACTTAAAGATTCTTCTTCAATGTCTCTTTCCATGCCGCATAGGCATTCAGATATTCCTCCCGATGCTTGGCATCTGGTTCAATCACCTGAAGCTTATCCAATGTTGCGAAAGCCTCGTTATTATCCTTATAGATTCCAGCACCAATACCTGCCCCCTTAGCAGCACCGACGGAACCATCGGTATCATAGAGTTCAATCGTCGCACCACTCACACCAGCCAGTGTATCCCTGAACAATGGGCTCAAGAACATATTAGCTTTACCTGCGTGGATCTTACGTACATCCATACCCATCTGTTGCATAATCTCCATGCCATAGCAGAATGAGAATACGATACCCTCCTGAGCAGCCCTAACCAGATGAGCCTTATTATGTTTATTGAAATTCAATCCATTGATAGAACAACCGATTTCCTTATTCTCCAGCACACGCTCAGCACCGTTACCAAAAGGAATAATCGTTACGCCTTCACTGCCGATGGGTACGGTTGCTGCCAGGTCATTCATCTCGGCATAGCCCACATCAGGTGTAATATTACGATGAGTCCAAGCATTAAGAATACCTGTCCCATTCACACAGAGAAGTACACCAAGACGTGTCTGGTCTGCCGTATGATTCACATGTGCAAAGGTATTGACGCGGCTCTGCTTGTCATAGTTGACCTCACCCAACACGCCATAGACGACACCAGAGGTACCTGCCGTTGCTGCGATTTCGCCAGGATTCAAGACATTCAGCGAAAGGGCATTGTTCGGCTGGTCACCACCTCTATAGGTAATAGGTGTTCCTGCCTTGAGTCCGAGCTCTGCAGCGGCAGCCGTACTGACCTCACTCTGCACACTGAAAGTCGGCACGATATCAGCAATCAGGTTTTTATCAAAACCATAATAGTCAAGCAAGAAATCTGCAACCTGATTATTTTTGAAGTCCCAGAACATACCCTCGCTCAGACCGCTGACCGTTGTATTAACAGTACCACTCAACTTCATGGCGATGTAATCACCCGGAAGCATCACCTTATATATATTATTATATAACTCAGGCTCATTCTCCTTCACCCACGCCAGCTTTGCGGCAGTAAAATTGCCTGGCGAATTCAGAAGATGGCCGAGGCACTTGTCAGCACCAAGGGCATTGAAAGCCTTTTCACCATAAGGCACGGCACGGGAATCACACCAGATGATAGCAGGACGTAGGGCTTTCAGACTCTTATCCACACATACCAATCCATGCATCTGGTAAGAAATACCGATAGCCTTCACTTCGTCAGCCGTAGCACCGGCATCATGCATGATTTTCTTCAGACTTAACTTAGCATTCTCCCACCACATCTCAGGATCCTGCTCTGCCCATCCTGCCTTAACAGCCATAATGGGAGCTTCCTTCTCCGGATAGAATGCAGTTGCAACACACTTGCCGTTGTCGGCATTGACTAACGATGCCTTCACTGAAGAGCTACCGACATCAAAACCTAATAGATATCTGTTTGCCATAATTATAAGAATGATATTTTATTATATTACGCTTTACTTGCAAATTTCCCCCAATTTTCTGATTCTTGCAATTTTTTTTCATGAAAAGACATTTTTTTTATCAAATTTTGTGTTCAATTAAAATATTTTGCTTATCTTTGCACCAATTATTGGCATATCAATCGAAATATTACATTCATATATGAAGAAGAAAATACTAATACTTGACGACAAAGAGACCATCGCAAAAGTACTCTCAATATATTTGATGAGTGATTACGACGTGCAATGGTTGCCTGACGGACTGCAGGGAGTTAAATGGCTTCAGGCAGGTAATACGCCTGACCTCATTATTTCCGACATTCGTATGCCGGGCATGCGCGGGGACGACTTCCTCGAGTGGATTAAGCAGAACGAGTTGTTCCAGCACATTCCTGTCATTATGCTTTCCAGTGAGGACTCTACGAGTGAACGTATCCGCTTGTTGGAAATCGGGGCTGAAGACTACATCGTAAAGCCTTTTAACCCGATGGAATTGAAGATTCGCGTCAAGAAGATTATTCCTTGATGTATAATTATGATAGGTGTATTATATTTAGGTAAGAATCAAGAAACGATTGAGCGACTGAAATACATTCCCGGTCGTCTCGTTCAGTGTGCCGACAACTATAAGGATGCCGCCACTATTTGTGCCCCTCATGTTCGCAACGAGCACTATATTGTGTTCTACGAACAGGGAGTACAGACTGAAGATATAACCGCGATCACCTATCTTCGAAAGAAATGTAAGAATGTCTATATCATCCTGCTCACCCACCAACTGACGCTGGATGACAGGAAAATGTACCAGAAGTGCGGTATTAACGACACAATCGACGCTAATGCCTCTATTACAGAGATGAACAAGAAGATTCAGTTCATCTCAGACCGTGAAAGCATGCTCTTCGACGAAGCCCCTTCAAGACACCGCATCTTACGCTTTAAGATTCCTCTTTGGAAACGTCTCTTCGACATCATTTTCTCTTTGTTGGCTATCATTATCCTCTCGCCAGTATTCATCCTGACCGCCATTGCCATCCGTTTGGAGAGTAAGGGTCCCATCATTTTCAAGTCGAAACGAGTCGGGACAAACTATACGATTTTCAATTTCTTGAAATTCCGCTCAATGTATGCCGATGCAGAGCAACGCCTCAAGGAAGTTGCGAAGGAAGCAGGCAACCAATACGCTGAAAAAGCAGAAGACAAGAAAGCCGAAGACGATCATCAGAGTGTGATTACTGCACCGCTCGGCGACGAGGCAGAAATGATGATGATGGATATGGGTATGGAGTCAGACATGATGATCAGCGACGATGAGGTCATGCTGGTCGGTGACGACTATGTGGTTTCCGAGACGGACTTCAACAAGGAAAAAGAGGAAGAGAACAATAATGCTTTTGTTAAGATTGAGAACGACCCGCGCATCACGAAGGTTGGCCGGTTTATTCGCAAGTACAGCATAGACGAGCTACCGCAGCTCTTCAACATATTGAAAGGCGATATGTCTATCGTAGGCAATCGTCCGCTGCCCCTTTATGAGGCAGAGAAACTCACCGTAGATTCCAGCATCGACCGCTTCATGGCACCGGCAGGTCTCACTGGCTTGTGGCAGGTAGAAGAACGAGGCAAAGGCGGACTCATGTCAGCCGAAGAGCGTAAGCAGCTGGATATTACCTATGGGCAGACCTACAACTTTATGCTCGACATGAAGATTATTTTCCGCACGCTGACAGCATTCATTCAAAAAGACAACGTATAAAAAAACATAAACCTTTCACAATGAACAAGTTAAGACGACTACTAGTAATTGTAGTAACCGCAGGCGTCAGTTCCACTGCCCTCGCCCAGTTCGACGAGAGTGGTATTGCTGCGGGATTCTTTGACTCAAGTAAGG
>Ga0310691_10002500_pt1 | contig 24288 bp, 40 predicted proteins | sample 176DNAGHGlowgp2_FD_203887 | JGI IMG/M metagenome (GOLD analysis project Ga0310691, IMG submission 203887) | Sheep rumen microbial communities from Palmerston North, Manawatu-Wanganui, New Zealand - 1766 DNA GHGlow gp2 (v2) (version 2) | ecosystem: Host-associated > Mammals > Digestive system >...
AGGAAGACGTACTGAAGATAAAGCCCGGGAAAACGGCTGTCTTTCAGTTCGAGGACGGCAAGGCCGTTCACTCGGCGCGTCAGTTAATCCAGTACGTGAAGCAGACATCAATGCCCGCCGACGTACAGGACTACACTACAAGCGCAGATTGGGATAAGAAACTGTTAATCGTTAACGCGATAGGGAAGTAAAATGAAAAACGCCATAAAAGTGAGAATAGAACGTCTTGAACGGATTATGGACGAGGCAAAGGGGCTTTTATCTGAAATCAAGACGTTAGAAGAAGATAATAGCGCCATTGATATTAGCGTGCGGGATTTCGCCCTATCATGCGTAAACACTCATGTTCGGCAGCGGTTCTATCAGGCCTGCCTGTGTGCAGGCATTAAAACCGTGGCAGAACTGGTGGCGATGCCCGTGGAATGCTTCCAAAAGACCCGGAATGTTGGGCGGATCACAATACGGAGTGTTCAGAAGGCCCTAAGAGAGAATTACGGCGTAGAATGGAGATAGGTAGATGACTTTTAAAAACGTAAACACCATGAACGAAGAGACAAAAACTACAACTGGCGAAATTACCATCTTCTCCAATGAGGAGTTCGGCCAAGTGAGAACAACCACCGATGAGAACGGTGAAGTATTAGTATGCCTGTACGACGTGTGCAAGGCCCTCGGGCTGACATCCGCTAAGGTGGCGCAGAGGCTGGAAAAGGACGTGCTTAGTAAGCACCCCCTTTCGACCAAAGGCGGTAACCAGATGGGTTGGTTCGTCAACGAGGACGGTTTCTATGACGTAGTTCTGGAGAGCCGTAAGCCTAACGCCAAGAAGTTCCGCAAGTGGGTCACCTCCGAGGTGCTTCCTGCCATCCGCAAGACAGGCATGTATGCAAAGGGCGGTGTCGTTGACACGGCGGAAGGGCTGCGACAAATGACGACCACCTTCACGGAGTACGTCCACTCGCAGCAGCTCGTCAACCAACTCCTGTTAGAGACGCTTCAAGCGCTACGCGAGGACATCAGCGGACGTCATTCGCCTCTCATACTGCAGGCGCCAGAGCACGAGGCATACAACAAACCTATGTTCATCGTGAGAGTGTCCATAGTCCCGGCAGGCGTACGATGCGTCACCAACTTTCTGTCGCAGCGGTCTCTCGGCTATACCGTCTGCGGCGGGCTTCGTGGGTCGTGCCAGGTGCTCCTTATTGATAGCCCCGTTGACTCCGAACTCGTCGAGGACCTGAAGGCTATAATCCGGGATTTCACCAGTTCGCCGAAGTGGGCTAAGATTAAAATCATGCGGATATGAGACCCGAAGACAAAGATCAATTCGACGAAGTGCTGATGGGCGTCATCGTCATTTGGGTCGCGGTTATTGTGATTTGGATAGCGGCGTTGTTAAGTTAGGCAGTTATGACAGACCTCGAGATACGAAAGATAGCGCGTTTAGCCGGTCAAGAACTGGCGAAGCATCTGCAGCCACAAGATCCATTCGATGAGTTCCTGGGAATAGAGGATGCCGCGAGAATGCTAGGGTGCTCTGTCAGCACGCTTCGTAGTAACTCGAAGAGCGTACCTCATCATAAGCCTTTTAAGGAACTGGTGTTTAGCAGACGAGAATTAGAGAACTTCATAAGAACGCATTAACAATGGAAAACCAAAAGAACCAAATTGAAGAGTTTGAGCGACTGACTGGTACGTCAATCGAAATCAAAAATGGGAAGCCTTACTATTCAGGTTCCCTCTACCTCCGTGGTACAGGCATCACCAGCCTGCCCGAGGGTCTTACCGTGGGCGGTTACCTCGACCTCGAAGGGTGCAAAGGCATCACCAGCCTGCCCGAGGGTCTTACCGTGGGCGGTTCCCTCGGCCTCCGTGGTACAGGCATCACCAGCCTGCCCGAGGGTCTTACCGTGGGCGGTTACCTCGGCCTCCGTGGTACAGGCATCACCAGCCTGCCCGAGGGTCTTACCGTGGGCGGTTCCCTCGACCTCGAAGGGTGCACAGGCATCACCAGCCTGCCCGAGGGTCTTACCGTGGGCGGTAACCTCTACCTCCGTGGTACAGGCATCACCAGCCTGCCCGAGGGTCTTACCGTGGGCGGTAACCTCTACCTCCGTGGTACAGGCATCACCAGCGCAGAGAATGTGCGACGTGAACTTACTGCCGAACAAAGGCGGATAATTGCGAAGCAAAAAGATATTGTTCCGGTGTGGGAATGGAACGGCAAGACCTACATCAAGATAGACGGCATCTTCTCTATCGTAGATTCGCATAAGGGTAATGTGTGGCACGTACATCAGATAGGTAGTAACAAGAAATCCTTTATCGTGTCTGACGGTGAAGGGCACTACGCGCACGGAGATACTTTACAGGAAGCCCGCGCAGACCTTATCTACAAAATCAACGACCGCGATACTACGGTGTATAAGCGGATGTCGCTCGATGATGAATTGACGTTCGAGGAGGCTATAGCGGCATACCGTACCATTACAGGCGCATGTTCTGCCGGAACCCGAGACTACATCGAGAACCGATTGCCGAAGCCCCACAAAGAGAAATATACCATCCGCGAAATCATAGAGCTCACACGGGGCGAATACAAAAGCGAAACCTTCAAACAATTTTTTAATAGTAAATGAATAAATAATGACGGAAGCCGTAAAACGTCGCACTTTGGTTATCCTCGAAGCACTTAGCCGTAGCGCCGTAGAGTGTGAGCAATTGGCACAAGAAGTCGTGTCCATGCTCATACGCGGTGACGACAATCGTCGCATAGCCCCACAGGTGAGTGCTGATGTTGATACCATAAGAAGGGCTGTTGACGACATCAGCAACAGCATCGCTAGCATTAATGTGTACGTGAACCGCAAACAAGAGACACACAGACTATGAACCAGAACAACCCGTGTTATCGCCTATATACGGAGCCTACATCCGACCTGCGAGCACTGCTGGCGGCTATGGATGTCTGTATACACTTTCGCATAGCCTTCTACTACTCCGGGACGCGACGCATAGTCAGGGCGGAGAGTCGAAACCTGCGCAAGTTGCAAGGTATACAAGCTGAGTTCCGTGAGCACGGACTGCGGACACACATAACATGGGTCTGAGACCAACCATTATTAACATTATAAATTATAAAAGCTATGATTAAAATTATTATTGAGGTCAACGAAGACTTCCTTAGAGAGAGAGAGAGAGTGGACATCGATTCTGTACTTTCAAACGCGCAAAATAAAACAGGCCCTGATGTATTGGGGGCACTCACCAGGTGTTTAGCCGCGAAGATGTTGGCCGATAAAGTTGACGAGGGCGTGACGGAATTTACTGTGACCCCTGGAAAGCTCGACGGGCCGTCGATGAGACTTTTTGAGTCCCTGTTCTCAGTGGCTTGCGTTTTGGGCGTAAAATCGCATATCGATGCTTCGCGGGGAGCAGACTGTGAAGTCCGTAACGACGTTCCCGACTCTGAAGCTTAGCTAAAAGATTATCAACCCGTAAATTATAGAAATATGGAAATCAAACTTGAATTTGACAGTAAGAACCTCAACGATGTAAGAATAGCGGGGGGTATTGGCATTGCCCTCTCCGCTGTTGCGGAGGCTATGACTCGTGAGGAAGTGGATACCCCGGGAGCAGAAACCGTACCGGAACAGGCTCAGCCTGCCGAATCGCATGACGGGACCAGCCAGCCCTCAGAGTCACACGCCGAGGATCCTGTCCCCGAAGAGAAACCAAAGCGTACTCGGCGTAGTAAGAAAACAGAGGATACGCAGTCTGCCCAGGACGCCCCCGTGGAAGCACAGCCCGCCCCCGATGCCGTCTCGGAGGGTTCGTCAGCTCCCGATGAACTGCCCTTCGATGCAGAACTAAAGGAGGAACCAAAACCCGCAGAACCCGCGATTGCTGAATCTAAGCCGGAGGTTCCCTCGTTTCCTAAGATGACGAAGGACGAGTTTACAGCCATCAACAAGGCCAAGCGCGCCGAACTCGGTCTTACGATGGATGGCGAACACTCTGACCTTATCAGCACCTTCAACAGCTATTGCCAGCGAATGAGCCAGATGTTCTACGGCAATCCCAAGCCTTCCACGCTTCCCCCCGAAGAACTTTATCAGTATGCAGACTGGTTTAAGACCATAAAACTAAATCCAGACTACATCCCTGGTGCCGCTGACGAGGAGCACGGCAACCCTTTCGTATCGAGTGTCCATTCTAACCAGTAAGTCATGAGCGCTACATCACACGCACTTCTCTCTCCATCCTCCAGCCATAGGTGGATTAACTGCACACCGTCTGCGCGTCTCGAAGAGCATGTCGAGGACAAGGGCAGCGAGTATGCCGAGCAAGGCACTTGTGCCCATGCGCTCTGTGAGTGCAAGTTGCGCCACCTACTGGGCACGGAGGACATGGAGAGCATTAACGAGTTCAAGTCCCTGCGCGACAAATGGTACGACACCGAGATGGAGAACTGCACCAGTGACTACGTCGAAATCGTGTGGAACAAGTACCAGGAGGCCCTAAAGACCGACCCGCGCGCCCAGTTACTTGTCGAGCAGAAGTTAAACTTCTCTTCGTGGATTCCTGACAGCTTTGGTACAGCCGATGCTGAGATAGTCACGGAGGACGTCATGGAGGTTGTCGACTTCAAGTATGGCAAAGGCGTTGAGGTGTCGGCCGTTAGGAACACGCAAATGATGATCTATGCCCTCGGAGCCCTGGGCGACTTCGACCTCGATTACGACATCAAGGAGGTGCGCATGACCATCGTTCAGCCGCGTATCCATAATGTCAGCGAATGGAGCATATCTACCGACGAGTTGAAGCAGTGGGCCGATACTACGCTTCGGGCTGCGGCTCTTATGGCTTACGAGGGGAAGGGCGAGCAGAAGGCTGGTGAATGGTGCAAGTTCTGTAAGGTAAAGGCTCGCTGTGCAGTCCTTGCCAATGAGGCTATCGCTGCCTACACCCAGCACACGGAGAAAACGTTAATCTCTGATGACGACATGCCTTCCGTGCTGGCGCTCATCCCGGCCATCAAGTCGTGGTGTACCGCTGTGGAGGACTACGCCACAGCGCAGGCTATCTTGGGCCACAAGTGGGTGGGCTACAAACTCGTAGAAGGGCGCAGTATACGCAAGATTACCGACCCCGATGGGTTGTCAGCCAAATTAGAGTTCGCTGGCTACCATGACATCTATAAGCCTGCAGAACTGAAATCCCTGGGCGACCTCGAAAGGCAAATTGGCAAGAAGACCTTCGCAGATCTCTCTGCCGGGTATGTCGATAAACCCGCAGGTAAGCCCACTCTCGTTACTGATGATGACAAACGCCCCGAAATCAATGTCAACACAGCCGTTGAAGACTTCAAGGACGTACAAATTAATTCTTAATTCTTAATTTATTACTACTATGGCAACATCTATTAAAACTGTTATTGGAGAAGTACGTTTCTCCTATCTTCATGTTTTTGAACCCTGGGCAGCTGAGCAGGACAAGCCCAAGGTCTACACCGCTACGCTTCTCATCCCTAAGAAGAATAAGGAACTGGTGGATAAGGTTCGCGCCGCCATCAAAGAGGCCTATGACGCATCTATCAACGAGAAGTGGGGAGGCAAGAAACCCGCCAAGTGGTTCGACCCCCTGCAGGACGGCGACGAACCTAAGCAGGACGGCAGCGACAGAGGCGAAGCCTACGAGGGCCATTGGTTCATCAACGCCAAGTCGAAGAACCAGCCCGGCATTGTCGACCGTGCCCGACAGGCGATTGTCGACAGCGAGGAGTTCTACTCTGGCTGCTATGGCTATGCGTCGATTGCTTTCTCTGGCTTCACCAACAGCGGCAAGTATGGTGTCTCCTGCTTCCTCAACAACCTCATGATGACGCGTGAGGGCGAGGCTCTGGGTGGAGCACGTACAACTGCCGAACAGGACTTCAAGGACCTTGGCATTGACCCCGAGGACGATGACCTGTAACAGCATTCCCGTCGTGAGACGGTAATTTTCGTGTCGTGAGACCGAACCAAGTTTTCTTTATCGGTAAAACAATTCAGTTCCTGCCTTTCCTTTTTACCCATTAGCGTTAATCTCTTGGCAGGAACATTCACCTCCTTCGTCGTGAGACGCGGGAGGCCCCCGGGGCCCCTTGGCGGTAAGTGCGTACAACTTCGTTCATGGTGTTTGTTAGGTTAAAATTCGCGCATAAGCCAGTTCGATTCTGGCGGCCCCTCTATTTCAAGATGTAGACGATATGAAGAACTTACTTATAGACATTGAAACCTATTCGGATGAAAAACTTTCTGACTGTGGTATCTACCGCTATGTGGAGAGTGATGCTTTTCGTGTATTGCTTTTCGCTTATAGCGTTGATTTCGGTCCTGCTCGCATTGTGGACCTTGCACAGGGTGAACACATCCCTGACGAAATCCGTAGAGCAATATTTGACCCCAATGTCGTGAAGATCGCGCACAATGCTGTATTCGAGATTACCTGCTTGTCAAAGTTCTTTGGGGAACTCCTCGACCCCCATCAGTGGGACGATACCATGGTGTGGGCATCTCGTCTCGGATTCCCCGCCCAACTGGCTACACTCGGCCGCGTTCTCGGTCTGGAGAAGGAAAAACTGGAGACGGGTTCCGCCCTCATACGCTTTTTCTCCTGTCCCGACAAGAACGGACAACAGCGTCTGCCTTCTGCCGACCTCGACAGATGGACTCAATTCAAGGAGTACTGCCTTCGCGATGTGGACAGCGAGGTCGAGGTGGCTGAGAAACTATCCGGCAGGGTAGAAGTGCCCGATTGGGAGCGCGAAGTGTGGCTGCAGGATTTCTATATCAACCATCGCGGGGTGGCCGTAGACGTTCCTTTCGTGCGCAATGCCATAGCCTTCCGCGAGCGCTACAACTCGGAATTGAAGGAGGAAGCCAAACGCATCACGGGGCTGGAGAACCCCAATTCCGTAGCCCAACTGAAGGCGTGGATTCAGCAGCGTACGGGCATTAAGCTCGACAGCCTGAATAAGAAGTCCCTGGAAGACATCGACATGAAATACATGCCGCGCTCCGTACAGCGTATGTTGGAGATACGCCGTTCCTTGGGGAAGACATCTTTGGCCAAGTACGATGCCATGCTCAACTGCGTATGCCGTGACAGCCGTGTACGCGGACTGACGCAGTACTATGGAGCAGCACAGACGGGCCGCTGGGCGGGTAGACTTGTACAACTGCAGAACCTTCCCCAGAACCACCTTGAATCGCTCGGCTATGCCCGACAATTGGTGGCGCAAGGCGACTATGAGACGTTCTCTTTCCTCTACGATGATGTTTCGGCCACACTATCCGAACTCATCCGTACGGCCTTCGTGCCTGATGCTGGGCGCCAGTTTATTGTCTGCGACTTCTCGGCCATCGAGGCGCGCGTCATAGCTTGGATAGCTGGGGAGAGGTGGGTTTTGGAAACGTTTCTAAATGGCGGCGACATTTACTGCGCCACAGCCAGCCGTATGTTCGGTGTGCCCGTGGAGAAGCACGGACAGAATGCAGAACTGCGACAGAAGGGTAAGATAGCAACACTCGCTCTGGGTTATCAGGGTGGGGTAGGTGCCTTGAAGGCTATGGGCGGCGAACGGATGGGGCTGCCCGAGGACGAAATGCGTCGTATCGTCCGCCTGTGGCGCGACAGCAATCCGCACATTGTCCGCCTGTGGTCGATTGTAGAGAAGGCCGCCAAGTCCTGCCTTCGCTCTGGGAAGTCTGTCACGGTAAATCGTGGCGTTACTTTCTATAAAGAGCACGGCTGCATGTTCATCAAACTGCCCAGTGGCCGCAGTATCGCTTATCCGCGCGCCAAGATTGAGGAAGTGGATGACGAAGAGCGTATTACATACGAGCGCATGAACCAGGAGACACATAAGTGGGAGAGGGCGGAAACCTACGGAGGCAAATTGACGGAGAACATCGTGCAGGCTACGGCACGCGACGTACTGGCTCTGATTCTCCTCCGCGAGAGAGCCGCGAACCTCGATGTCGTTTTCCATGTACACGACGAAACCATCACTGAGGCCCCCCTGTCCGTCGAACCGTCTCTTGTGGAGAGCATCTTTGGTGAGCCCATTCCCTGGGCACCGGGGCTGCCTCTCAAGGGCGCATCATACACGGGCCAGTATTACTATAAAGATTAGCCCCTCATTAATAACATCTCACCATGAACGATAGACATATATATGTGGCGACGGCCACCAATCGCGCCTCGCAGAAGTGGCGTAATAAAAAGACGACTTGGGCCGCCCTTGTACAGAAGTGCTCGCAGACGACACGCACGCCCGAGACCTTGGCCGAATACAAGGCCATGAACAAGATGCAGCAGTCCGACCGAAAGGATGTCGGAGGCTTCGTCGGCGGCTATCTCAAAGCAGGTCGCAGGGGCAAGGGTAGTGTCGACTTCCGCGACGTGCTGTGCCTCGATGTCGACTATGGGCAACCCGACACCTGGGATAACTTTACACTGACGTTCAACAATGCCGCCTTTGTTTATTCGACACACAAATATACGCCCTCCGCTCCGCGCGTCCGTCTTGTCATACTCCTGTCTCGCAGTGTGTCCTGTGAGGAGTACGAAGCCATAGGACGCATGGTGGCTTCGCATGTGGGCATAGAGCTGTTCGATGATACAACTTACCAACCGGAGCGACTGATGTATTGGCCCAGTACATGCTCCGACGGGGAGTTCTTCTTCCGTAGCCAGGACGGACCGGCTCTTGATGCCGACGCAGTACTTGCGCAATACCATGACTGGCGCGATGTCAGCGAGTGGCCTTACTCGCAGCGAGTTAGTGAGGTCATCCGTACGGAGGCCAGCAAACAGGGCGACCCTTTGACCAAACCCGGCATCGTGGGAGCATTCTGCCGTTGCTATGACATACACGAAGCCATAGAGAAGTATCTGCCCGAGGTTTACGAACGTACGGAAAAGGAAAACCGCTACACCTTTAAGAACGGCTCCGTTGCAGCGGGTCTCGTTGTATACGAGAACGGGCTGTTCGCCTATTCTCACAATGCCACTGACCCCTCCTCGCAGACGCTCTGTAACGCCTTCGACCTGGTGCGTATGCACAAGTTCCTCGATCGTGATGAACGCCTTACTGGTGACGAATCTATACAGAATCGGCCTTCCTATAGGGCTATGGCGGAACTGGCGGCCTCTGACAATAAAGTGCGTTCATTGCTTACCGAGGAACGTCGTGCAAGTGCTATTACTGACTTTAGCGATGTGGACGCAGAATCGGGCAAGTCCTCAGAGGATGATAAGGAGTGGATGGAGAATCTGGAGTATACGGGTAAGGGACGTATCGCCTGTACCATAGCCAACATGGCCTATGTGCTGGAGAATGCACCGGAGTTCAGGGGTAAGTTGTGGCACGACGACTTCACCGGGCTCGACCGTTACCATGGCCGCCTGCCATGGCCCACCGACCCCGCCGTCGACTCCTGGACGAACAGCGACGACTCTTGTCTGCGCAAGCACATGGAGAAGGCCTATGGTCTCACGGGCAAGGAGAAACTGACGGATGCCTTGACTTCGGTCTTCGCAAATCACCGCCGCCATCCCATACGTGAGTACCTGCAGTCCCTAACGTGGGACGGAGAGCCGCGACTCGACTCTTTCTTCATCGACTTCCTTGGCGCGGAGGACACCGAACTGGTACGTGCACAGACGCGGAAGCAGTTCACGGCTGCCGTGGCGCGTGTCATGCGGCCTGGCTGTAAGTTCGATACTGCGCTCGTCCTCGTCGGCCCTGAGGGGACTTATAAGTCCACATCGCTGCAGAAGATGGCGGGCCGATGGTTCAACGATACCGCGATAGACATGTCAAGCAAGGATGGCATGGAGGCCCTGCGTCATTCCTGGATCATAGAGTTGGGCGAACTGACAGCCATCCGTCGTTCGGACACGGAGACTGTCAAGGGCTTCCTGTCTAAGACTTCCGATAAATACCGTCCGGCCTATGGTAGGTATGTGGAGGAACACCCTCGCCAGTGTGTCTTCTTCGGCACCACCAACGAGCATTCCTTCTTGAAGGGATTCACCGGCAACCGCCGGTTCTGGATTGTCGAGACCTCCATGCGTCCATGCAGTATGTCGGTAAAGAGCGACCTAAATGATTACTATCGTGACCAGGTATGGGCGGAGGCATGCTATTTTTACCATCTGGGCGAACCGCTATACCTCGATGCCGACCTCGAACGTTTAGCGCGTATGAAGCAGGATGAGTATAACGAACTGTCCGACGATGCCCGCCGAGGCGTCATAGAGGAGTTCCTCGACACGCCCCTGCCTCTCGACTGGCGAAACCGCTCCATCGACCAGCGCATCGCCTACTTCAAGACGAACAGCAACAACGACTTCCCCAAGGAGGAGGGCGTGGAACTTCGCCGTTATGTCTCTGCCGTAGAGATACTTGTCGAATGCTTCCGTCAGCCGCTCGATGAGAAGGCCCGTTACAAGACACGCGAGATTAACCACATCATGAAGGGTATGTCCAACTGGCGCGAGTCTGGCCGCAAAATCACCCTTCCGGCCTACGGCTCACAGCAGCGCATCTACGAACGTATTGATAATAACACTAAAAACAACGAAGAATTATGAGCAGAATCGATGACCTCTTCCACCACAACGAACGAAGCGAGAAGTCTCTGGAGCGCTATCTCGTAGCGCGTGTGGAAGAACTGGGCGGAAAGGCCCTAAAGTATTACAATGCCAACGCCACTGGCTATCCCGACCGCCTTTGCATGCTCCCGGGCGGCGTTACGTTCTGGGTAGAACTGAAATCTGCGGGCAAGAAGTCGCGCCCTTTGCAGGAACTGCGCCAAAACCAACTCCTTGGTCTCGGGCAGAACGTGTACGTATGCGACAGCGTAGAGACCGTGGATGATGTAATCGATAAACACGCAAAAGAGATGCAGTCATGAAACAGGTAGTATATGGTCAAGAAGTAGAAGTCTTGAAAAGACGCGAATGAACAGAACAGACTTACATCCTTACCAACTTCGCGCGGTAGACTTCATCAAGTCGCACCCGCAGGCCGCCCTCTTCATGGAGATGGGCCTGGGCAAGTCTGTCTGCACGCTGACGGCTATCTCTGACCTCATTCTCGGATTAGAGCTGCGTTCCGTCCTCGTTGTTGGTCCCCGCAAGGTCATCGAGACGACATGGACGGATGAGGTGGAGAAGTGGGACCACCTGCGCTGGATGCGGATTGTACGCGTCATAGGCACGGAAAAGAAGCGCGTGAAGGCCCTTGCTACACCTGCTGAAATTTACGTCATCGGGCGCGACAGCTTTGTGTGGTTGGTAAAGTACTACCGAGCCAAGATGCCGTTTGACATGATTGTACTCGACGAACTGACATCATTCAAGTCCACTGAGGCCCTTCGCTTCAAGGCTATGCGCCTGACACGTGCCCAGTACGACCGCATTGTCGGGTTGACGGGAACACCTGCCCCTAATGGTTATCTGGACCTCTTCGGGCAGATGTATTGCCTGGACGGGGGGAAACGCCTGGGACGGTATAAAACGCATTACGTCAGTAAGTATTTCGATGTCGTTCAGTCGGAGGCCCACTACAACATCAGTTGCGAGTTGAAGGAGAATGCGAAGGCGGAAATAGACCGTGCCATCTCCGACATCGCCCTCGTCATGAAGGCCGAGGACTATCTCACTCTGCCCAAGCGTATCGATGTGGTAAAGAACGTTGAATTGCCCGCGCAGTTGATGAAGGCATATCATGCATTTAAGCATGACTGCATCCTGTGGTTTAAGAACGAATTGGAGGAAAAGGACACTCCAGTCACTGCCGCCAATGCCGCGGCTCTTATGGGTAAACTCTCTCAGTTCTGTAATGGTGCCGTCTACGATGAGAACCATGCGGTCCATGAGGTGCATCAGGAGAAACTGGCGGCCCTGCAGGAAATCGTGGAATCCGCGGGCTCTCCTGTTCTGGTGTTCTACCAGTACAAGCACGACGTTCCGCGCATCCTCAGTTCTGTACGTGACGCTTCAGCGTCGAAGCCCTCCGTCCGCGTTTATGAGGGCGAACAGGATTTCCGCGACTGGAACGCAGGCCGTATCGATGTCCTCCTGGCGCATCCGGCTTCATGCTCTTACGGCCTCAATCTCCAGCAGGGCGGTCACATCATCGTATGGTTCGGCACCGGCTGGAACCTGGAACTCTATCAGCAAGCCAATGCGCGTCTCGATCGCCAGGGGCAGCAGCACCCCGTCATCGTCTACAATTTAGTATGCCCTGGAACTGTCGACGAACGCGCATTGGCTGCTCTCTCTCGCAAGGCTGACATGCAACAGGCACTCATGGACGCCGTAAAAGAATTAATGCAAGAAACTTAAAGACCCAAACACTATGGACAACACGATTGAAGTCAGCACCGAAGACCTGGCCCGCATGGTAAACTCACACTGGGGTCAGCTTCGTAAGAAAAACGGATGGAAATTCTCTTCCAAGGAGGAAGAAGACGAATGTAAGGCACTCTTCATTCTCGGCTATCACTGCGCCTGGGTAGACATGCGCGAAATCAGCGGCGGCGCGATGTCGATGGATAATCAATTAGGTATTTACAAATAAAAACACAGACCATGATAAAGAAGATTAAATTCGATGTGATGTTGCGCGATAGGTTCATTGCAACACTGAGGATGCCGATTACTCCGGAAATCCTGGAAGGATGGGACGGTGACGACCCTATCATCAAGTCCACGGCATTCGACAACTTTGTCGCGAAGAAGCTCCCTACGCTTAAGGGAGAACCACTAAGGATATTTTTGTATTGAAACCATACAGAAGGCGAGTTGATTGAGCAGTTAAAAGAGAAATAACCATGCAAGGCTATATAGAAGTACGAGACACTTACAACCAAGACTGCGATATTTGCGACTTGAATCCATTGTCAAGTGAGTGTCAGTACCCATATTGCGAAAAGAACAAAGTAGTTTTCAAAAATAAAAAATAAAACTATGAAAACAGAAGAATATCCCATTGTTAACAATCGCTTTGACTATAATGGCAAAACATATGATTGTAAATTTGCAATTCGTCGTGATAAGGAACTTATTTTGCAAGAAGCAGAAATTTCTCACAAAGATTCATTTGATGATTCTTATGATAGAGAAACGTTAAATCCACAAAACGTGAGGGTATTTGTTGATAACAAAGGAAATCCCATCTTTGGTATGATTTTATATACTATACGCAATAAAGTATGGAATTATAATAGGGTTGCTTGTGGTGATTATTATCAAATTCATAAAGACCGACTAATACCACACCCGTATCAAGCAAGTATTTGTTGGTAATAATTGAAATTGTTTATGATAAAGTTTGTAGAAATATATTTCCATTTCATTGGGCAAGGTACAGTTAGGCGTTATATTATAAATACTGATGAGATTGCTAGAATAGAGGAATACAAAAAGGCAGAAATTGGAACTGATGGAAAGATTAAGGAATATACTGAGTGTGTATTATTAATGAAAGACGGAACTCGATGTGTATTAGAGCAAAAAAGAAAAGAGAAAATAATAAAAATGTTACTTGAATTATGACACAAGAAGAAAAACAACTTTTACTAAAAGACCTTTGCGCGAGATTGCCTTATGGAGTCAATGCGCAAGGTGTTTTGGAAGAAGAGGCAGACTATAACATCCCAGTCAACCATGAAGAAACAGTAATAGGGCATGTAGATGGCATAGACCACCTCGGGTTTGATGATGGAGAGATATACGTTGTAATTGAGGGTATTCCCTGTGAACTGTCCGATGTTAAACTGTATCTTCGTCCAATGTCTTCAATGACTGAGGAAGAGAGGAAAAAATATCATGAACTGTGCAATAGTTACTCTGATATTTATTTTGACTCCATCGATAGTATCGATTGGCTCAATGCACACCATTTTGACTATCATAGATTGATTGAAAAAGGTCTCGCCATTAAAGTAACAGAAGAAAATAATCCTTATAAAAATTAAAGTTATGATTACTGAAGATTATGTTAGTTTTGAAATAGCAAAACTATTAAAAGAAAAAAGATTTGATGATATATGTGATAAAATATATAAAGAACATGATTCATATCTTTGTCCTATTGAATATTGTATGAATCTTAAAGGAGAAGGATATTATCTTGCTCCAACCCTTCAAATGGCAATGAAGTGGTTGAGGGAAGTGCATAAAATCTTTATAGTAATATCGCCAATTAGTGGTAAAGGTTATGGTGCTATTTTATGTGACGTTAGGGATTTTGATGATTTTAATTATATTGGAGAAACTGATCATTTCTTTCATCCTGAAGAAGCAATTGAAGTGAAGCAGCAATTAAGTATTCACTTGAAAATTTGATTTGATATGAATAAAATTTGTACTTCAATAGAGCAATCTAAGAAGCTTGTAGAACTTGGCATTGATGTAAGTACCGCGGATATGTCTTGGGTTAGTAATGGTTTAGGCAAGCCTTTTGCAAGAACAATACCTGTTAAGGGAGACCCAGAAGAGCATTTGCTGCCTTGTTGGTCGTTTGCGGCATTATTTGGTGTTTTACCTGATGATACAGATATAGTGAAAGACAATGCCGATACTGAAAATGAGAAATATATGTGTACTGTAGGAATAAAAGATGGTATTATAAGTACGTTTGGAAATAATCCTGTTGATGCTTGTTATGAAATGATATTGAAGTTACATGAACAAAACATTTTATGATTATGGACCTAAAAGATTATACAACTGAAGAACTAAAAGCCGAAATAAAAAGGAGAGCTGCCCTTGCAAAAGCGCAAAAGGCAGAGGAAATGAAAACTGCTTTGAGGTGTCGGAATTGTAAGCATTGTATACCTAACCCAAGGTGGGCGATGCTGTATCAATGTAAGGCAAGAACATGGGGCAAGACATGGCCTCGTCATTATACTGTAAAACTGTCTACTAAAGCGTGTGACAAATTTGAACGTAAAGAAGAATAATTATGAAAGAACTTAGTATAGAACAAAAAGCCAAAAGATATAATGAGGTTATTGAAAAACTGCGTGACTTTTACAAAGATTACGATACAGTCTCTCATATAATTGATGTAAAAGAGGAACTTGCAAATCTTATCCCCGAACTAAAAGAGAACGAGGATGAGAGGATAAGGAAAGAACTTATTGACTTTGTTAAGTCAAGACTTGTAGGATTTCCACAATGTGAAAAATTTATTGCTTGGCTTGAAAAGCAAGGCGAGCAAAAACATAAAGATAATTATCTTTTAAATTGGAGTAAAATAGATGAAAAAATGCTTCAAAGTCTTGAATGTATTGTGAAAGATTATTGGGCTAAAGCCGAGCAAGAAAAAAATGAAATTAAAATAAGAGAAGCAAGTAATGTTTCTTATTTTTTGAAAACAATACAAAAGTCACCACTTTGTTGGATTAAATGCTCTGATGGATTACCAAATAGAGACGGAACTTATCTTGTTGTGACAGATGGAAGACACAACAATGTTTATGATATTGCAAGGTATGACTCTGTTGAAGGTTGGCATAAAGCCTCAGAGGTAATTTATTGGATGCCAATACCTCAACTAAACAGTAAAAGTATTATTGAGCAGAAACCTGCTGATAAGGCTGAACCAAAGTTTCATGAAGGTGATTGTATTGTTGATGATTGCGGTTACGTATGGAAAGTGAAAGAAATTATGAATCAATTTTATCTATTAAAGGGTGTGGAAGAAGATGAATCACTTCCTACCGTAGAATTTGTAGATAAAACTTTTCACCCTTGGACTATCCAAGATGCAAAAGATGGTGACATGCTTGCCTATGATGATGGTTCTTTAGCCATTTTTCATTACAGACTAAGTGGTTTAGATGCAGGACTTTATATGTCTCACATATTACTTACAAATAAAATAGAAATCAAACAAACTTGTGCAGTAAACAATGTACACCCAGCCACCAAAGAACAGCGTAATGCTCTAATGAAAGCAATGGCTGATGCAGGTTATATCTTTGACTTTGAAAAGAAAGAGTTGAAAAAGATTGAGCAACAGCCTGCTTGGAGTAGAGAGGATGAACAATATCTTCTTGTTTGCAAGAATGCTTTAAGAAAATATCAAGTAACCGATAAGTGGGATTCAAATATTATATCACAATGGTTAGATAACAAGATAAAATCCCTTAGACCTCAAAAGCAGTGGAAGCAAGAAAATACAAGTGATTTGACCGACTTTGAAAATACAATGATGCACATAGGTAACTCTTTCTTTGGTCAATATGCAGGATTAGACCCGAATGATACAAATGCAATAAAAGAGCAAGCAAACCTTCTCTTAGAACTTGTACCAAGTAAAGAATGGAGTGAAGATGATGAAAATAAGTTAAACCGCATTTACATGCTACTCACAGAAGCCGCAGATGAACATGCATTTAGCACGACTTGTAGGCTTATAGGTGATAAAGAATGCGTGGAATTGCAAGATTTCCTAAAATCCCTCAAACCACAGAAGCAGTGGAGGCCGAGTGATGAGCAGATGAAGGCCCTACACGACTTAAACCTTACTGGAAATATATCCTATGCAGGACAAGGGCAAACATTGATTGAATTATACAATGATTTGAAGAGACTAAAACAATAAAGTTATGACGAAGAAAGAGTTAGAAACATACAAGTCTATTAAAGAAAAACTTGAAGAAGAAACTTTAGACCTATTCCGCTATATTAAAGAAAAACATCTGGATGTCTTGGAATTTGACCGCTGGTCATCTTATCATCATTATGAATTGGATGATAAAACAATTTGTATAGAATATTATGACCATGGATATGACTGTTATGACTCATCCGATATTGAAATTCCTATAGATGACTTTTTGAATAGGCCAAAAGAATGGGCGGATGAATGGGCAAACGAGATTCGTGAGGAGCACAGAAGACAAAAGCAAGAAAAACTTGAGGAGGAAGAAAAGCGAGAAAAGGAGGAACTGCAAAGATTAAAGGAAAAATACGAGAAAGGGTAAAAGTATGAAACACTTAATGATGCTTAGTGACCTTTATTGTCGTATAGGACAAATGCTAAACGAACATGGAGATGCGCCCATAGGGAAAGTCAGGATTCCAGTAAAGTTTCAAGGTGAGCGTTTGACAACAGATAAATTGGTAGAACCTATGTATTGTACATTTACTCCTGTAATCACAGACATCGGTGATGTGAGAATCAAAACATATGAATTAACAATAATAGATGAGGAATAAAGTTATGAGTGCACCAGAAAAGATTTATTTATATCCAAGTGATAGAGCAGGTTATGAATATGAGGAGGAGTGGGGTAATAAGCCTTGGGGTGAAAATTATGTCGAGTACACCCGAACTGACGTTTTTATTGAAAAAGCATGCAAAGCATATTGTGAGGTATGTAAGATGCCTAATTTCAATAGGGGAGAATGTAAATTTATCAATGAATTTAGAAGCCAAATGGAAGGTGTGCGTAAAATGACACGTTTGCTTAAATCCCTCAAACCCCAGAACAATATTACTGATGAAGAGCTTGTTCAAGCAAGAAATAACGCTTATCGAGATGCACTTGATAAAATTGAATACCATAGTGGTGAGCCTACATTTGACGATGGGTGGAGTGCTGCAATATGGTATTTAAAAAAGAGAAATACAATGCTCCAGTCACAGTGGAAGCCGAGTGAAGAGCAGATGGGCGCATTAAAGCAATGTATGGATTATCAAGTTAATCTTAGAACTCTTTATAACGATTTAAAGAAACTAAGGGATGAATAATTATGAAAGCAAGAGTTATTAAAACTGGAGAAATGGTCGATGTTTATCATGAACCACAGCACGGGCAAATAACTAATATCTACAAGGAATCTGTATTAGTTAATGGTAGAATGTGGACAGAAGATGAACTTGATTTTTGTGTAAAAGCAAACGAAGCACCAGAGAAGATACACATTCAACCAAATGCACATGACAGATGGTTTGAAGGTGCTGTACCAAATGGCCTACCTAATGGGCTATTTGTTGAATACGTGCGCAAGGAATCCATTGTCGAGAAGGTTTGTGAATGGTTTAACGGGCACTTTGAAGACATAGGGTTGGAATGGCTTAGAGGATATAATGCGGATGAAGTCATTGAAAACTTCAAAGAGTATATAAGAGGAGAGTAAGGTATGGAAAAAAGAATTTTGTCTACCAAATGTCCTAAGTGTCATACAAACAAAATGATTATTGCAAGTGAAACAATAGAGGCAACTACTGATTTCACTTTTGAAAATGGCATTTGTACAGACACTAATAATGAATACGGAAATGGTATCAGAATGAGTTTTCTTTGCAAAAATTGTGGACATAGATGGTACGGAAGAAAAGGAATAACGATAGATAATTATACTGAAATTAAGGAAAACTAATTATGGAACAGTACATACCAAAAGCCGCCGTAATAGCGGAGATGAAGAATCGTATTGATAAATGCAATACTAAAAAGAGGTCTTGTCCTGTTAATACACAGGTTGAAGCAATATGTGATAACAAAATATATGCTTATAAAGAACTCCTTTCTCTCCTCGACACTCTTGAAACAAAAGAGGTGGATTTGGAGAAAGAAGTGAGAAATTATATCGAAGACAACTTTACATCAGTAGAAGAACCAGACAATTATATTACCACAGTTATGCAATTAGATGATATGGTATCATTTGCTAAGCATTTCTTTGAACTTGGATTAAAAACACAGAAAAGAGAAAAGGCATGACATCAAGTGCCGCCAGGCGGAGGTGATCGAAATGTAGAAAACGAAATCAAAGTCAAGTAAAACCCGAACTAATAAAAACGTAAATAAACATCATCATGAGCTTAGACCTTTACATATACTCCCGTCGCCCCGTGCGGCACCAAGGCACAGGCGTCTATGTCCGCGACAATGGACAGACACGTGAACTGAAGACCATCGACGAGGTACGGCAGCACTTCCCCAATGCCGATTTATCGGACATTCACGTCACCGACTACGAGGACAACGAACTGTTTCACCTGAACCTCACTCATAACCTCACGGAGATGGCCTCGCACGTCCCCATCGCGGGCACCGACGGACACCTCACGCTTCCGCGGGACTACGAACGCGACAAGCCGGACTTCACGCCCAAACCACTCACGGCCTACAACCTGCTGTGGCACCCGGAGACGAATCCACTACTGGAGCAGACCACCCTCCACCGCAAGGACGAGGACGGCGAAGAGTGGGAACTGCCCGTGACACGCATCACGGCCGAGTTGATACGTCAGGTCATGGCTGTGTCGCACTACATCACCCACCATCGTGACGACCTCACGCCCTACAACCCCGACAACGGCTGGGGTACCTACGAACAACTCCGAGACCGCACCCGCGACCTTCTTCTCTCTCTTCTTGAAATCCCTGTAGAAGATTTCGGTCAATACCACCTTTATAGTTGGACGTAGAGCAACAGTTATCGGGTAAGAAGAAAACCGGGGAAGGCATGTACCTCCTCCGGCTTTCTTCTTATTCATGGCATCGTGGACATACAACTAACGCCGCCGCAGGGAACATCTTGCGCCCAACTTCTCCTTGCAGATAGGCCGCTAATTCTTCCTTTGGGTCCAGGCCGTAATAACTGCTCACATGCTCCACAAGGTGCTTCAGTTCATGCACGATACTGTCAAACATCTCCGCCGCAGAAGTCGTACGCCCCATTAACATGACGCTAAGATGCGTCCTATAGTTCGTAAAGGTATATCCGGCATTCCAACCTCTGAGGTTCTGGCATGCCTCTTCTGCCTTCTCTACGGGGCACCCCCCGGCTAATAGCGCTTCGCGTACTTCATCCAGGTTCCGCTCCTCTACGTCGTAGTAGGCCATCACCCACCAGTCTCTGTTCCCGATATGGAATCCCTGCTTCACCATAGCCTTAAAGCATTCTTTCCCAGTTGATGGGGATTTGCTTCACGTCCATCTTGGCGCGAAAGCAGGCCAGAACCATCGTCGGTTCCCCGTCAGGGTCGCAGATGGTCTCTTCTATGTATCGGGCCACACGCCGGTTGTCGTCGAGACTCTGTGGGTAGTCCGCCAGGCACATGTGATACAGGTACCATGCGTCGTACACACTCTCCTCGGGTATACGGATTCCGTTGGCGCGCAACAGTTCCTCTACGTTCTCGACAGGCTGCTTCGTTACGGGCGCCATTCCGCCGTTCCTTTTCCCTCTCATGTTCGAGATGGCCCACTCTGCAAGTTTCTTACTGAAGTGCCCGTGATGGGCATCCATGTATTGGGCTTCGCCCTCTGATACTAAGTATTGCATTGCTTTCTCTTTTTAAGGTTTAACATAAAAGACAGGGCCGGCACTATTACCGGCCCCGCCCATTTAATGCTGGCTGTATCGGAAATCCTGGTACATGGACTGCCGGGGCTGTTGTTCCTGGTACTCGCGCTCTTGTTTCTTTTTCCATTCTTCATGGTCCTTGAAACTCTGCTCGTAACCCTCGCGATAGCCTTCCCGGTAACCCTGCTCGAAGCCTCCGGTGCTGCCGCCTGAGCTGCTGCCCGAACGCATGTTCATCGACCGGCGCATGGCATCGCGCATCTCATCACGGAGCTTGTCGCGTCCTTCCTTTTCAATGATTAAATATCCCATAGTCGTAGGCATTTAGTGGGACTCAACCTTTCTTGGGGGAGAAAAACTCGTCGAGCCTTGAAAGGATTGTGTCGAGTTTCTTGTCTGTCTCCGTCTGCCGCGCTTCCAGCGACTTGATGGCGCGGTCGCGTTGCTTCTCGTCGGCATATCGGGGATTCAGTGTCTCCATCATGCGCTCACCTTCCGCGAGCACCATCTTATTGTAGGCCTCGCGTTCAATCTCGGCCTTAGAGGTCTGCATCATCGCGTCTACGGCTTGCATCATGGCCTGCGTGCTGCCCGTATAAGTGGAATTGCCCTTTGCGGCTATCTCCACATTGACGGGCACATCGGGAATGACCCTGTCACTTCCGTCGACGTTGACGACGATTCTTACCATCTGTGGCTGCGGCCCCATGCCGTTGAGTGCATTGGGCACGGCCTGGAATTGATACTGAGGTTGCTGAAGAACCTTCTCCTTCACTGTGCCTACTTCGAGAATAGGCTTCTGGCCCTCACGCTTAGTGAGGATATAGAACGGACTGCCCGCTCCAAGACTGTTGAAATCCATTGTTTATTACTTTTGTTGTTTCACGCTGTTGTCCTCGACATCAGTTGCAGAATGCCGTTTTCCTCGTCGTTGAAGACTTCAATTACGCCAGTCCCACCTATAAGCAGGGCTACAGTGACGGGTGTGCCGTCGTATAGCGTTAGGGCGCGGGTTTGCCCATTCCGCGTCAGTGTTACTGGAAGAGTCGTGGTCGTGCCCGCGGGTATCTCGTCCGCAATACGAACCGTGAAGTACCCAGGAGGCAAAGGACGTCGGAACGAACCGAGTGCTATATCTACAGTCGTCGTGCCAACTGTGGTGTTGGTAGAACTCAGATAGGGAACACCCATTTGATTGGTTACTGTGTTAAAGCATCTCATAGTTCACCTCCTTCTCTTAGAAACCACCATTGAAGCCATAGCCGTAGAAGCCGCCCATGTAAGGGGTAGTGTTAACCACCGATACCTGCGGGTACTCTACATTGATGGTGTTGGGGAGTTTGCACTTGATGTCGTCGACTTCTTGGAAAGGCCGGCCAGTTGTGCGTTCAGAGGAGCGACAGCCTGCTGAACTACGCCTGCTGTGAAGTTCTGAGACTTCAGTGTGGCCACTTCTGCCGTAAGGGCTGTAATCTCGCGGTCCTTGCGGCTCGACTCCATGGCGTCTATCTTGTTATCGAGGGCAAGATAGTTGCGGTTCATCGTGTCGGTCAGGGCATACGTCTGCTGGCACATTGCCAACTGGTCGGAAGCGGCCTTGGCGGCTACCTGCTGACCTACGCCGTTGATGCTGTTCTGCAGGGCGTTGGTCTGTTGACACTGAGACAGACGATTCTCACAGCAGCACTGTGAGAATTGGTTGGCCAGGGTGTTAATACCCTGACAAATCTGATTCTGCAGGGCCGTGTTCCCACTCTGCATGGCGTTGATAATCTGCAGACCTGTCATCTTCGTGTCAGAACCCACATTCAACACGCTCGTGTTCAGCGCGCAGATGCCCTGCTGTACCTGGTCGTGGGTAGTGTTGAGCAGAGTAGCAATGCGATCGATCGCACTTGCGTTGCCCTGCACGGCTTGCATGATGAGTTGACGTCCTGCGTCGTTGTTCAACTGATTACTGATGAAGCCGGCACCGCCGTTCATTCCATTGCCTCCCCAGCCTCCCCAGTTACCGCCGTACATCATGTTCATAAAGGGCATGACGAAAGGCATGATAAACGGGAACATGAAGGCCATCGCCAGGGGGTTATTGCCGAATCCGCCCCAGCTTCCGTTTCCGCCAGCGAGCGCAGAGGCGGCAAGTAATGTTGCGGCGTCCCCAAGTCCGCGGTTATTCCCATTGTCGGGAATCTGATAAATTTCTGCCATAGTTTTTGTTTTTTTTAGCAGTTTGTAACTTAGTTATACTCTCTCGTCTTTGCGCATTGACAAGAGCAAAGTTACCAGCCCTTCTTCGTAACAAAAACTTTATGGCCGAAAGCCCGACGTCATCTTTCGACGGTACGCCTTAACCGTCTAATCACCCGTTCTACCGTACTTTGACTTATGCCGTACAGTTCTGCCAACTCCGCAACGATGGCAATGTATTTCTCATGGTTCCTGCGGCGTCTCTCGTACTCAAAGTATGACGTAAAGCGGTAATCTTCTATCTTTACGTCATACTTTGACAACAATTTTAACATTTCATCGCCGATTTTCAACAAATCTGCTACCTTCATATCGAAATTTTTATTAACTTTGCACCATCTCACCGACATAAACAGACATAAAACAATACACCGATCGCAATGGAGGATTATTGGTCCCCCTGGGTGCGGTCGGTGTAAACCTGTGCTATTTTCGGTGAGATGTTAGTAGCAAAGCCCGGGGGACCTTTTTATTGTCCCCCTGTGTATTCAGGGAGGTCGGTGCCTTAACCATATCATCAAGGGCTTCCGCAGTACGTACAGCAATAGCCCGGCGCATAGAACCAGCAGCCACGGGAGCATCTTAGTCGCCATCCGCTGCAACCACGTCGGCCTCTTCTCTATCGTTATAGTCCGTGTAGTCTCGTGTTTCACTTGCTGCCTGATGGTGTTCGTCACCACTTTTGTCTTCGTCTCCACGGCTTTCTTCCCGGGCTTGTTCCGCAGTTCGTGGAACAGCGTCCCATTAAGGTTGATACGTGCCGTACTCTCCGCGTAGTCGGTCTCCAAGTAACTTGTGCTGTCCCTCGTCGTGCGTTCCTTCTCCTGGGCGGGCACCTCCACGAATACGGTGTCCAGCACGTACTCCACCACGGTCTCTTTCTCTCGCACCGTGTCTGTCCTGTATGTCGTGACCGTGTCACGGCTCGTCCTGCACCCGCTTGCCGTGCAGCAGCCTACCAATATCGACAGGATGAATATCGCCTGCCACATAATCCACGTCTTTCTCCTCATTTTCTCATTTTCTCATTTTCTCATTTTTTATTATACAGGTATAGCACCTGGTTCTTCTTTCCCCTCGTGGGCAGGCTTACATGTATCCAGTTCGGCTCTTTTGCGTCTCCGTACTCCCATATCAGTTGCCCCACGGTTATACGTCCCTCGCGCATCATCCGCAGGATGAGCTGGAACAGATATGCCTTACTGGTATGGCTACACTTGATGTCGGCGGCGCAGCCAGTCAGGTGCTGACTGGCCTTCGCTCCTCCCACGGCCTTGTTCAGTTCCGCGCATCGGTAACCGCTCGTCACCGTTATCGGGTGTCTGTACGCATCGCGGATGGGCTGCAGCACCTTCTCTGCCAGCATCCGCAGGTTCTGTTGTACAACAGGAGAGGGCATATTATCTATGCCCTTCCTTGCTGCCGTACTGGAGGCGTACATCTCCTCCAGTGTAAAGTTCTCCGTCAGTCTCATACTGTTTCGTTTTGTGGGTCGCGCTTCATCGCGTCCTTCTCCTCTTCGCCTCCTTCTCTCTTCACATACTCCCGCAGATAGGGGATATGCTTCGCGAACTCTAATGACAAGGCCATATACAGGAAGTTCAGCATGTGCCATCCGGGGCTTTTATCCTTCGCCATGCTCCGCAGGTT
>Ga0310691_10002501_pt1 | contig 24277 bp, 24 predicted proteins | sample 176DNAGHGlowgp2_FD_203887 | JGI IMG/M metagenome (GOLD analysis project Ga0310691, IMG submission 203887) | Sheep rumen microbial communities from Palmerston North, Manawatu-Wanganui, New Zealand - 1766 DNA GHGlow gp2 (v2) (version 2) | ecosystem: Host-associated > Mammals > Digestive system >...
GGGAGGCAAAAATGATAAAAGGAATAGGACATGTAGCATTTAATGTAAAGGATATGGAGAAAACCGTATCATTCTATGAGAAGACTATTGGGTTTAAAAAGGCATTCGATATTCCTAGACCCGAGAATGGTGAGCCTTGGATAGTATATATGTATGGCGGTGGAGGGCAGTTTATCGAGCTATTCTATGGAGCAACAAAGGAGATTCCTTATAAGGATGAAAATATAGGGTTCTTCCATATATGTGTGTCTGTGGACGATATACAGGATGCGTGGAAGAAGATCCTTGAGACAGGAGCTCCGCAGGATGATGCTCCGAAACAGGGAGCAGATTATAACTGGCAATGCTGGACTCATGATCCCGACGGCAACAAGATAGAGCTGATGCAGTTAAGTGATGATAGTCCTCAGATGAAGTGCATAAAAGAAATGTGAAAAATAGCAGCAATCCCATCCCAAAGTTGATTTCATGGGATGGGATTTTTTTACTTCTTATGCTTCATTGGCTGCTTGGGAATCCTGGACAGCAGAATCATCGGTCTTCTTGGAAGAAGGCTTTTTCTTGCCACCCGGCTTCCTGGATTTCTTTGTTTTCTTTTCTGTTACTGTACCGTCTTCAGAAACTTCGGTTTTCTTCTCTTTCTTGGGTTTTTTCTTGGTTATGGTGCTGTCGGTTGAAGTTTCGTCAGTCACAGTACCTTCGCCTTCAGAAATTTCTGATTTCCTGTGCTTCTTGTGCTTCGATTTTTTTACTGTTTCGTCAACAGTGCCTGTTGTGTCTTCCTGAACCTGTTCTGTCGGAGTTGTGATTTCTTCGGCTGCTACAGGGACAGAAGAAAGCGCGATGATCGCAGCTGACAATGCACAAGCTGTCTTAAATAGATTTTTCCTGATCATTTTTCCTCCTTTTTTAGATGTATTCTGCCATCTGCTGCAGACAGAAAGCAGTATGCATTATATCGATACTTTTGCTTGCAGCCATATGATAAACCCAAAAGTAGGAATCTACGTGGAAAGTATTTGGAATTTTTAGGGAAGAACAAAAAAAAATGCATTATTTTGTTTGAAAACAAAAACGTGATTTGGTATAATATATGCAGGTTTTCGAAAAATATAGGCAGTGGATATATGCCTGTGACGATTGTTCCAAAAGAAGGGGTTTTTATGAATAACATTAAGGTTGCAAAAGAGACTATAGGGATTACTGAGACCGGAACATACGAGGTTTCAGGAAAGAAAATTGTATTTAAAAAAGAAGAGCATACGGGAGTTGCTGTATATTCTCCTGATGACGGAGAGGCTCTTCTTAATAAGGATTTCTCTAATATAAAGCAGGATAAAGTATGTACAATTAAGGTCATAAATGCAGATTCTTATGAAGCTGCGAGAGATATGGATAACCCATATGTCATGAATTTCGCCAATGCACATAATCCGGGTGGGGGATTTAAGATCGGAGCCAATGCGCAAGAGGAAGCACTCTGCAGGTGTAGTACTCTGTATGCATCTATATCGTCTGAAAAAGCATCTGAGATGTACCATTATAACAATACGCACTTTAGCAAAGTCGAATCTGATTATATGTTGTTATCAGAGAATGTGCTCGTGTTCAGGAATGCAGCTCTCGAATTACTTGAAGAGCCTTTTACGGTAAGCGTTATCACGGTTCCTGCTCCTAACAGGAGAGGGGCAGCCCTGTTTGCTTCTTCAAAACTTATAGAGGAAACTATGATCAGGAGAATTAAGATACTTCTACTGATTGCTGCAGATAACGGGTACAAAAATCTTGTGCTTGGTGCATGGGGGTGCGGAGCTTTTGGAAATAAGCCGCATGATGTGGCCGGGTATTTTAAGCAAATACTTATTGACGAGGGCTACGGGTACTTTTTCGATGAGGTGCGATTTGCGATCTACGGATCTGAAAATGGTAAGAATATCAGCGAATTCCGACGGATTTTTGAATAAAAAGTAAAGGAGTTTTCATATGCCATTGGTAAGAATAGATGTAGTAAAAGGCAAGAGTAAGGAATTCAAGAAAACTTTGCTTGACTCTGTACATGAGGCTTTAATAGAGACTTTTGGAATAGAGGACTGGGACAGGTTTCAGCGCATAGTAGAAATAGACAGGGAAGATTTCGAGTTTCCTGAGGGAAAAACGGAAAATTTTATGATAATCGAACTGACTGTTTTCCCGGGAAGGACCTGCGAGCAGAAAAAGGATGCAATAGAGAAGATTACAAAGAAAATCTCAGACAGATTATCGATTCTTCCTACGGATATATTTATCATATTCAATGAGCCTCCGTTAGAAAACTGGGGGATGGGCGGCAAACAGAAGAGCTCTGGAAAAGTATGTTTGGTTAAACCGGATCTGACATTCTTTAATCAATACAACGATATGATGAGGGAATGGCAGGAGAGTAAAACTCAGATAGCGCCATGGTTCCTTAATGAGCCGTTTGATACTTTGGAAGAATTTGCCAAGTTCATTAAAATGCTGGATATGTGCGAGCATGCAACTAACGATTCCCCTTATGCATCGACAACTTCTTATTTTGTGATAGATGAGAATGGCCGGCTTATAGGAGCTACAAGCCTCAGGCATTACCTTACAGTTGAAGGCTTCAATTCGTGGGGGCATATCGGATATGGCATACGTCCGAGCGAGCGCAGGAAAGGGTATGCTGTTCAAAGCCTTAAACTAATGCTTGAACAGGCTAAGGCCAGACATATAAATAGAGTTTTAATCGGTGTTCACGAAGAAAATGTAGGCTCATGGAAAACAGTTGAGAAATGTGGCGGCATACTGGAAAATACGGTATCCGTTGCAGGGGATGATGAACCTATAAGGAGATACTGGATAAAAATACAGTAATAAAACGGATAATGTATAAAGGAAATATAGGGTTATGGATGATTTTGGAATAAACGAGATGCGGTCAATGCAGATAGCATTGCAGGAAAAATATAAGGACAAATGGGAAAAGATATCACCGGAAACAGGGAAGAACAAGCTTCTTTGGATGATTGGAGAAATAGGTGAAGTCATAGATATAATTAAAAAACATGGGAGCAAAGCTGCTGAACCGGAGAATTCTGAAAGGGGACATCTCATAGAAGAACTGGCGGATGTCCTTATGTATTATAACGACGTATTGCTGTGTTACGGGATATCGGCAGATGAGCTCAAGGCGGCATATACAGAGAAGTTCAAAAGGAACATGGATCGTTGGTAAAAATACAGCTGAAAGCAGACAGGTTGTGGGAAAATGGTGGCTAAGGAATACAAAATAAGAGAAGTAAAACTCGAAGATGCGGAGAGACTGGCAGAAATTTACAGTTATTATGTACAGAATACTGCCGTTTCTTTTGAATATCAGGCACCTTCAGCAAGTGAGTTTGAGGACAGGATAAGAAAGACGGTCGAGAGATATCCATATATTGTGTGCACATATAATGACAGAGTGGTAGGTTATGCTTATGCTGGGGCATATAGCACACGCGAGGCATACAACTGGACAGCTACCACGTCGATTTATGTTGACAAGGATTTTCGAAGAAAGAAAATAGGGTCTTCATTATATTCTGAGCTGGAGACAAGACTTCGAAAACAGGGGATAGTTAATATACTTGCAGGGGCGGCTTATTCGGAGAACGAAGATGAGTATCTGACGCACGACAGCTTGAATTTTCACCTGAAAGAAGGCTATACCCAGGTGGCTCATATGAAGTCGATAGGTAAGAAATTTGAAAGATGGTATGACCTAATTTGGCTACAGAAAAAATTATAAAAAATATAAAAAATATTAACTCAAAAATTTGGAACCGGCCGGATATCATTTCCGTCTAATCCACGGAAACATAAAACAAGAAACATTTTGTTTAATGGTAGTGTAAAGTTTTCTATGAAAACTTTACACTATGTAGGCCACGGCTTCGCGAAGCGAACTATAAATGCCGTGGCTCTCGAAAAATATCAGGAGGTTCAAAATGAAAAAGAGTGTCGCTAGAAGTATAGTATTTATCACAATACTTGTGCTTGTACTTTCACTTACCGCATGCGGGGGTGATAAGAAAGATGATTCGCCCAAAGAGACTAATTCTGCCGTCGAATCGGAGAAAAAAGGAGTTAAGGCATCCTCGTTAAAACCCGGAGATGAAGTAGCTGACGGCGATAAGGCAATGCCCGGTACCGACAAGACTTTATATGGTGGTGCGGTAGTTGGTGATTCGGACGGAAACGATACAAAAACAAAAGGTACAGATATATATACAGATAACAGTAAATAATGGAGTAGGAAAAAATTAACTTAAGCCGGATGATTGTCCGGCTTTTTTTATATAATTTTACTTGACAATTTTTTAGAAAGTATTATAATATAGCAGAAATGTAAGCGTTTACATTTCTGAAATTTTAAGGTATATATTTGATTGATAATTTTAGGAGGAATGGTTCATGGACTTAAAACTGCGCGATGCAAATGAATGCAAATTTGATGCTGTATCACTTGGAGAGATAATGCTTCGTCTCGACCCCGGTGAAGGACGTATAAGGACTACAAGAGAGTTTAAGGTATGGGAAGGCGGCGGTGAGTACAATGTAATCCGCGGCCTGCATAAATGTTTCGGTTTTAACACGGCTGTAATCACTGCTTTCGCCAACAATGAGGTAGGCAGGCTTCTGAAAGACCTGATCGAGCAGGGCGGCGTAGATACTTCACTGATTTACTGGAAAAAGACTGACGGTATCGGCAGGACATGCCGTAATGGCTTGAATTTTACAGAAAGAGGATTTGGTATAAGGGGAGCAATAGGATGCTCGGACCGTGCTAATACTGCAATTTCCCAGGCCACTCCTGCAGACTTTGATTTTGATTATATCTTTGGAACACTTGGTGTCAGATGGCTTCATACAGGCGGTATCTATGCTGCTCTTTCTGAACAGTCATGTGAAACCGTTATTGCTGCATGTAAGGCGGCTAAGAAATACGGAACTATCGTTTCTTATGACCTGAATTACCGTCCTTCCATGTGGAGCGCTATCGGTGGTCTTGCTAAGGCTCAGGAGGTCAACAAGGAAGTTGCTAAATACGTGGATGTTATGATTGGAAACGAAGAAGATTTTACGGCATGTCTTGGCTTTAAAATTGAGGGAAATGATGAGAACCTCAAAGAGTTAAATCTTGATGGCTACAAGAAAATGATAGGTGAGGCTGCAAAAGCTTATCCGAATTTCAAAGCTGTAGCGACTACCCTTCGTACTGTAAAAACAGCAACAAGGAATGACTGGAAGGCTATCTGTTGGGCAGACGGCGAAATATTTATGTCAAAGGAATATAACGATCTTGAAATACTTGACCGTGTAGGCGGCGGAGATTCTTTTGCATCAGGTCTTGTATACGGGCTCATGACAACAGGCGATGCTGAGAAAGCAGTGAACTACGGTGCAGCGCACGGAGCACTTGCCATGACAACACCCGGTGATACTTCAATGGCATCGAAAGAGGAAGTAGAAGCCATTATGGGCGGTGCAGGAGCAAGAGTGAAGAGATAATAATTTTAAGGCAGACGAAAAAACGTGTGCAGAATGGAGAAAAAAATGAGTGAAAAATCAGAGACAATTTTTAAGAGATTTGAAGAAATAGGTATTATCCCCGTGGTTGTGCTGAATGATGCAAAGGATGCGGAGCCTCTTGGAAAAGCATTGATGGAAGGCGGGCTTCCTGCGGCAGAGGTTACATTCAGAACAGCAGCTGCAGAGGAATCCATACGCATCATGGCAGAAAAGTTTCCGGACATGCTGGTAGGTGCCGGTACGGTACTTACAATAGAACAGGTTGACCGTGCAGTAGCTGCCGGTGCCAAGTTCATCGTTTCACCCGGATTTGACAAGGAGATAGTTGATTACTGCCTTGCAAAGGACATTCCCGTGTGTCCCGGTACACAGACTGCCAGTGAGATGATCCAAGCCATTAAGGCAGGGCTGACAAGAGTTAAGTTTTTCCCTGCAGAAAATGCCGGCGGACTCAAAATGATCAAGGCCATAGGTGCAGCTTTGACAGCCCTGAAATTCATGCCTACCGGCGGGATCAGCGCCCAGAATGTAAAGGAATATCTCGAGTCTGAGAAGATATTCTGCTGTGGCGGTTCATGGATGGTAAAAGGAGATATGATAAAGGCAGGCGCTTTTGACGAGATAAAGAAAAAGGTTTCTGAGGCCGCACAGATAGTAAAGGAGATCCGTTCTTGAAAAAAGAGGTTCCGAATATTTATGACATAGCTGAATTTGCGAATGTTTCAATTGCGACAGTATCACGTGTTGTAAACGGATCAGACAAGGTCTCGGAAGCTACCCGAAAAAAAGTCCTGAAAGTGATAGAAAAATTTGGGTATACCCCAAATGTCTTCGCACAGGGTTTAGGTCTTAAAACCATGCATACGATAGGCATTATCGTCCCTACTTTGGCAGACGATTATATGGCGACTGCGGTGGACTACCTTGAAAAAGGCTTGAAAAGACATGGCTATGACTGCATATTGAGCTGTAGCGGCTTTGAGCTTACAGAAAAGCAGTCAAAGTGCGACATGCTTCTTTCAAAGCATGTTGACAGCCTTATTCTGGTAGGATCGACTTATGCCGGCAACGGTGTGGACGCTTCAGCAACGGATTATATCCGCGAGGCAGCAAAAAAGGTACCGGTGTTTATAATAAACGGAAACATAAGCGGTGAAAACGTTTATGCAACGGTATGTGAAGATGAAGCCGTTGTTTGTGATGTGACCGGGAAAATGATTGAAAGAGGCCGGAAGAATATCTGGTTTTTGACCGATTCGCGCAGTTACAGTTCCAATAACAAGAAAAAAGGCTATGAGAAAGCCGTGGAGCGGGCAGGGCTTGCCTCAAATGTCATTTATGTTGAAAATGACATTCATTCCGTAAAAGAGCAGCTGAGAGGATTAAAGGATAAGCCCGACGGCATAATTGCGGCAAATGATAAAATAGCTGTCGGAGCAGTGAAATATGCAGTTTCGGCAGGTTTGAAGATACCTGATGAAATTGAGATAGTAGGTTATAACAATTCGATCCTGGCGATGTCCAGCACACCTGAAATAAGCAGCATAGACAACCATACTGCCGAAGTCTGTCACGATACCGTGGAAAGGATCATGCATAATCTTAACGATGACGGCTATAAACCAAGCAATAAGATAACGATATCCTGTAATCTGGTTTGCAGGGAGACAACAAAAGTTTCAGATTGAATGTAAGCACTTACAAAAAAAGCGCACAATAAAGGAGCAATAAATTATGAAAAACTTTATGGATGATGATTTCTGCCTGTACAATGATACAGCGAAGCACCTGTTTCATGAATATGCAGAAAATCTGCCGATTATTGATTACCATTGTCACATTTCCCCTAAGGAGATATATGAAGACCGTCGCTATGACAATATAGCACAGATATGGCTTGGAGGGAAAAATCCTGATGGGAGCTATTCCGGAGATCATTATAAATGGCGCGTGATGCGTGCAAATGGTGCAACAGAGGATAAGACCACCGGTGACGCACCTGCTTTTGAAAAGTTTTTGGAATTTGCAAAAGCACTTGAGATGGCCATCGGGAATCCGATGTATCACTGGTCCCATCTTGAACTGAAGAAATATTTTGGGATCGATACTCCGCTTAATGAAGATAATGCAAAAGAAATCTGGGACAAGACCAGTGAAATGCTTAAGAACGATCCTGATCTTACTGTACGCGGAATCATCCGTAAATCGAATGTAGCATTTGTTGGGACCACAGATGACCCCATTGACAGCCTTGAGTGGCATGAGAAACTTGCAAAAGAAGATCTTGGATTTATCGTACGTCCTTCTTTCCGTCCAGACAGGGCAGTTAACATATCAAAGCCCGGATTTGCTGATTATATAAAGAAACTGGCTGCCTGCACCGGAAGAGAAAGCCTTAAAACTACTGCTGAGGTCTGCAGCGCACTTGAAGAAAGGCTCGATTTCTTTAAGGCTCACGGCTGCAAAGCTTCCGATCATGGTCTTGACTATGTACCTTTCAGGCTCGGCAGTGATGCAGAAGCTGATGCGGTTCTTGCAAAAGCACTTAACGGTGAGCCTGTAAGTGTTAAAGAAGCAGAGATTTACCAGACTAAAATGCTGCTGTTCCTGGCTAAGAAATATCACAGGGAAAACATTGCAATGGAGATCCACTATTCCTGCAGCCGTAACGTGAATGAGCGCATGTTTAAGATGGAAGGCCCCGATACAGGCTATGACATGATAGCAAAGAGCAATTGCTATGATGAAATAGCAGCGCTTTTCTCAGAACTTGATAAGACGAACGAACTTCCCAAAACGATCGTTTTTTCACTTGATCATAATGATTTCAACCAGCTGGCTACCTGCACCGCAGCCTTTCAGTCTGATGAGATACCCGGAAAGATGCAGCTCGGAGCAGCCTGGTGGTTCCTTGACAGCAAGGATGGAATGGAAGAACAGATGCGTTCTCTGGGAAATCTCGGACTGCTGGGAAATTTCATCGGTATGCTTACCGATTCACGTTCCTTCCTGTCATATACCAGACACGATTATTTCCGCCGCATAGCCTGCAACCTGATCGGAAAATGGGTTGAGGACGGAGAGTACCCGAATAACGAGAAGAGTCTAAAGAAAATAGTGGAAGGAATATCATACTATAACGCAAAAAGATATTTCGGCCTTTAAGTAAATGTTGATATTAAGATAAAAGTGAAAAAGAGAGAGAAAATCATGGATAAGTTAAATTATGAAGTACTTGAAAAATCAGGTTATGAAGGTTATATACAGAAGAAAGCACCAGTAAAGATGCTTCAGTTTGGTGAGGGAAATTTCCTCAGGGCTTTTGTGGATTATTTTTTTGATATATCAAACGAGAAGGCAGACTGGAACGGAAAAGTAGCTATTGTACAGCCCATTGCACAGGGACTGTCTGATATAATAAATGAACAGGAAGGTTTGTATACTCTCTACCTTCGAGGTTCGGAAAAGGGTGAAAAGGTTGACAGAAAGCGTGTCATTTCCGTAGTTGACAGATGCTACAATCCTTTCAAGGAATGGGAAATAATAAAGGAAATAGCAAAAAGCGAAGATCTTGAATATGTTTCAAGCAACACTACGGAAGCGGGAATAGTATATGATGCAGCTTCAACACCGGACCAGGTTCCGCCTGTTTCATTCCCGGCTAAGCTTGCAGTGCTTCTCCATGAGCGTTTCCTTGCAGGTGGAAAGGGACTGGTTGTCCTTTCCTGCGAGCTTATCGATAATAACGGGAAAGAACTTCAGAAGATTATATTAAGACATGCTGAGGAATGGGGATGGGGTAAAGATTTTTGCAAATGGATCAATGAAGACTGCCTATTCTGTTCGACACTTGTTGACCGTATCGTACCGGGACGCATTCGTGATGCAGAAGAGGTAAAGCAGCTTGAAGAGAAAAACGGCTATCAGGATGCTCTGCTTGATGTAGGCGAAGTGTTCGGTGTTTGGTATATCGAAGGACCTGAATGGCTTTCTGCCAAGCTTCCTTTCAAGAAAGCCGGAGTCAATGTACATGTTGTGCCTGATGTAACGCCTTATAAAAAACGCAAGGTCCGCATCCTTAACGGTGCCCATACCGGTTTTGTTCTCGGTGCTTATCTTTCCGGGCAGAACATAGTTCGTGACTGCATGCACAATGACACTATCAGGGGCTTTATGAACAAGATGCTTTTTGAAGAGATAATCCCTGTTCTTCCTCTTGACAAAAATGACTGTGAGGAGTTTGCTTCAGCTGTTACAGACAGGTTTAACAATCCTTTCGTAAATCATGAGCTCATGAGCATATCCCTTAATTCGACATCAAAATGGAAAGCACGCAATATGCCGTCTTTCCTTGAATACATTGAAAAATACAGCAAGCTTCCTCAGGCACTTACCATGAGTCTGGCAGCTTATATTGCATTCTATTCAAATGGGATCAAGGAAAGAACGGAAGACGGTCTGATCTGTGTTCGTCCTGCAGGCAATGATTACAAAATCCAGGATGACGCATGGGTACTTGATTTCTATTATGAAAACAGGAATACCGGTGATGCAGAGCTTGTAAAAAAAGTGCTGGCTAATGAGAAGATGTGGGACAGAAATCTTAACGATATTGAGGGTCTCACAGATACCGTTACTGCTGATCTGAAACTGATAAGGGAACAGGGCGCCGAGGCAGCATATAAAAGCATTCTGTAATACGAAAGGTTTTTTAACTAATGAAAAAAAGTATTGTAATTTCACCGGCCGATTCAGTGGCTGTAGCCCTTGTAAGGCTTTCAGCCGGAGAGCAGGCTGAGGGTGTTACTTTAAAAGAAGATATCGAGAGAGGCCATAAATTTGCCTTAAAGCCTATAAAAGCCGGTGAGCAGGTAATAAAATACGGTGAAGTCATCGGAAATGCAGTATGTGACATCGTACCCGGTGAGCATGTGCATACACATAACATGAAAACCGGTCTTTCTGGAACTCTTGAATATAATTATGCTAAGAGGGATATTCCCCAAATAAAGGAAGGCAAAAAAAGAAAAGTAAATGTTTATGAAAGGGCAAACGGAGAGGTCGGCATCAGAAATGAGCTTTGGGTCATCCCGACCGTAGGCTGTGTCAATGCTCAGGCCAAGGCGATTGCTGCTGCATTCTGTAAAAAACACGGCGATATGCCGGGAATTGACGGATGCTTTGCATTTACACACCCTTATGGGTGCTCGCAGATAGGCGAAGATCATGAAAGAACAAGAATGCTTCTGTCAAGGATGTGCAAACATCCCAATTGCGGAGGTGTGCTGGTACTTGGTTTAGGCTGTGAAAACAACCGCATGGACATTTTTAAGGAAGGCTTGGGCGATTATGACAAGTCCCGTACCCGTTTCCTTGTGGCTCAGGATGTTGAAGACGAGATCGCAGAGGGCTTAAAACTCCTTGAAGAGCTTTATAGTATTGCAAAGAATGACCGCCGCGTGGAAAAGGATTTCAGCTGCCTCAAGGTAGGACTGAAATGCGGAGGCTCTGATGGACTTTCGGGGATCACTGCAAATCCTCTTGTAGGCAGATTTTCGGACTATATTGTGTCTGTGGGCGGTACCACTGTTCTTACCGAGGTTCCGGAGATGTTTGGTGCCGAGCAGCTTCTGATGAACAGGGCAAGGAATGAGGAAGTTTTTGACAAGACGGTAAAACTTATCAATGATTTCAAGGAATACTATCAGAAGCATGATCAGCCGGTATATGAAAATCCCTCACCCGGAAACAAGGCGGGCGGGATAACTACTTTGGAGGACAAGTCTCTTGGCTGCACACAGAAATCAGGAGCCGGAGAGGTCTGTGACGTGCTTTTTGACGGGGATAATCTCACGGTTCAGGGACTTAACCTGTTGAACGGCCCGGGAAATGATATGGTGGCTGTTACCAATCTCGGATGTGCAGGCTGCCATCTGGTTCTGTTTACAACTGGACGCGGAACACCTTTTGGAGGTTTTGTACCGACTATTAAGATCTCAACAAATTCAGAGCTTGCAAAAAAGAAATCCAACTGGATTGATTTCAATGCAGGGGATATAGCAGAGGGAGTATCTTTTGATGATAAGCTTTCGGATCTGACCGACCTGATCGTTGAGACCGTAAATGGCCGTCAGACTGTGAACGAACGCTACGATTCCAGAGATATTGCGCTGTTCAAGACAGGTGTTACGCTGTAATTTTGGAGAAGGATTTCAATATGAAGAAGATCGGATTGGTAGGCGGTACAGGGCCGGAATCTACGCTTATGTACTACAGGGAATTGAATACACGTATAGATAAGATTACAAATGGGGCCCATATGCCGGAAATAACTATTGAGAGTGTAGATTTTCGCAAGGCTTGGGATATGGTTTCAAATGATAGATATGACAGGCTTGGAGAGTATCTGTCTGAAAAGGTAAACAACCTACGCGACAGCGGTGCAGAAATCATATCGCTTACAGCGGTTACCATGCATGCGGTATTGGATCAGATCATTAAAAATACTCAAGTTCCTATGGTTAGTATCCCTATGGCGGTATGCCACGAAGCTATGACGAGGGGCTACAAAAAAGTCGGGCTGTTAGGTACGATTTTTACTATGGAACAGGACTATATGAAGACTGATCTTCGAAATGCTGGGATAGAAGTATTTGTTCCCGGTAAATCAGACCGAGACCTTATAGCCAAGAGAATACTTGAGGAACTTGAGCTGGGAATCGTAAAAGAGACTACGCTTAAAGAATTCCAAAAAATAATAATAAAGATGGCAGAAGAAAACGGCATAGAAGCGGTAATACTCGGATGTACGGAACTCCCTTTACTGCTTAATACCGATAACTGTCCGGTTCCATGTCTCGACAGTGTGGATATACATATAAATGAGATTATAAGACTTGCGATGGATTAATAATTTTAAGTGAAACCGGGAGAGAAAGCTTATGACTATAGGTGTAATTCAGGCAAGTTCACAGGCCCAAAAGAATTCGCTGCTGTTTAATACGGTTAAACGCTATGCGCCGGATTCTGTGGTTGTAAATTTCGGCTGTAAGGAAAACGAAGAAGAAAAATACAGCTATATAGAAATCTCGTTACTTACAGGCCTATTGCTGGCAAGCGGATCGGTGGACTTCATCGTAACCGGGTGCTCGTCAGGGCAGGGTATGATGCTTGCCTGCAATAATATGCCGGGTGTTCTGTGTGGATATGCTCCTTCGCCCATGGATGCGTATCTGTTCGCTCAGATAAATAATGGCAATGCTATATCGGTTCCACTGGGCGAAGATTATACATATACCGGGATAGATAATCTTGAAAGGACTATAGAGAAACTGTTTTCTGAACCATTTGGCCAGGGATATCCAAAGGGACAGGAAGAGAGAAAACTGAAGGATACATCTTTGCTGAAAAATATCAGAGAAAAATCTCAGGTAAGAACTATTGAACTTATGCAGAGCCTGGACACAGTGATTGTCGACAAGATAAAGAAAAAAAGGGACGTCATAGAGTTTATCATAAACAATGGGAAGAATGAGGAAATAGTTCACTGGTTAAGGAAATAAAAAAGGAAGTATATATGGGAGACAGAATAAAACCTGTAATATCGGATCAGGAATTATTCCATGTGCATACCTTCAGGTGTAGGCATGCTGAAGAAGTTCCTGACAGGGCATATGTTGAAAAAGCGCTGGAGCTGGGGGCGAAAGGAATCTGGTTTACGGACCATTGCCCATTCCCGGGTGATCTTTTTAAACGGGAGCACAGAATGCTTTACAAAGAATTGCCCGAATACATAAATACACTTAAAGGCTTGAAAGAGGAATATTCCGGCAGGATAGACATCCATATAGGATTGGAGACAGAATTTTTTCAACGTTATAATGAGATGGGCTATTATGAGGAGCTTCGCGGGAATAAGGACATAGAGATGCTTCTCCTTGGCCAGCATATGGCAGAACTGCCTGACGGCAGATACTCTTATGACCTGGATAAAGAATCTTTAATTGAACAGGAATTTAAACTTCTTGGAGCTGAGATGATACTTGGAATACAGAGCGGATATTTTGATGCGGTGGCCCATCCGGACAGGATATTCAGGCGCAGGCCGGTCTGGGATTCTGAAATGAATGACATGGCTGTTTCTATTATCGACTCAGCTCAGCTAGCCGGTATTCCGCTTGAGCAGAATGAATCATCAAAAGCCGTAAAGAATTACTATAGGGAAGAATTCTGGGAACTGGCAAAAGGCAAAACGGATATTATTTGCGGACTTGATGCCCATTTTATTCGTGAGTTGAAGCTAGTTAAAAATTCAATATAAACTCACAATTAATCTGATAGCATGTTAATCCTGATTAGGCTACAGACTCAGGGGAAAAAGGGGAAATAACGGAAATGTCTGTGATTGAAATAATAAGAGAACTTGGTGTGCTGAAGGTTGGTACGACATTAGATTATAAACCCATGTCTTATATTGATCCTGAAACAGGCCGTTATGTTGGTTATGATGTTGAGCTTGTTAAAGATCTTGCTGCTGCTCTGGATGTTGATATTGAGTTTGTAAGGACTTCATGGCCAACCTTGATTGAAGATACACTGTCATGTAAATTTGATCTGGCAATCTGTGGTATTACTATAACCGATGAAAGAAAAAAGCAGGCACTGATGTCGGATCCTTATCTTGAAAATGGAAAAACTATTCTCTGCCGTGCTGAGGATGTTGGTAAATATTTAAATGTTTCATCTATCAACCGTCCTGGAGTACGAGTTATGGTGAATCCGGGGGGACTAAATGAGGAATTTGCCCGCCAAAATCTGCCTGATGCCACTTTGATGATCCATGATGTAAATCAGGATATTCCAGGAATGATAGCATTAGGAACAGCGGATGTTATGATCACGGAGGTAGTGGAAGCAAATTATTATGCCGGACTGGATGAACGGCTTGCTGCACCGCTCATTCACGAACCCTTTACGGATGGCAAATTCGGCATCCTGATGCCAAAAGGATATGATGACCTTTTGAAATATGTGAATGAGTTCCTAGCTGTCTATAAAAATAGTTCTGCTAAATAATTGTTATGGTTACAAGATAATACGGCTCGCAGTCATTGAAAATACAAATATGCTTATGATAAAATATTTCCACATGGTAAAAGAAAACCTGTGGAATTATTTTTTTGGAGGAACTTATGAAAAAAGCTGTAATTTTGTGGTCAAGCCCCAATACTGACGGGCTTACCGCATCAGCCAAGGATCAGATTGCGAAAGGCCTGATCGATGCGGGGACAGACGTTGAGGAGATACATCTTAACAAAATGCACCTGGAGCATTGCAGGGCGTGCGGAAACGGATGGGGTACCTGCAACAAAAACGGCTCCTGTTTAATAAAGGACGATTTTGTAGACATCTATCAGAAAATAAAGGAAGCAGACGGAATCGTCTGGGTAAGCGCGGTATACTGGTCGGATATGACGGAATGCTTTAAGGCATTTTTTGACAGGCTCAGAAGATGTGACGCAACCCATAATCATTTCCTTGCAGAAAAAAGATGTGTTCTCATAGCCTGTGCAGGCGGTACCGGCAGAGGAACGCTTGAATGTCTCCAACAGCTAGAAAGAGGACTTACGCATATGGGCATGAGGGCATATGACCGGATTGGTGTCGTAAGATATAACAAGGATTATGTACTGCCGGCACTCTATGAGGCTGGAAAGATATATTCGGACAGGCTTGAAAACGGATTCGATATGTATTATTGAAAATCTGATAAAATTTTGTTATAATATTTACAACAGATTGTGCAACAATCAATTATTTAACGAACAAATTGCAAAGCAATTCGCGAGTTTGCTAATGTGGTTTACTGAAGGGAGAAAGCGGATATGGAGAAGTCTAAGGTATACTTTACGGATTTCAGGACAGGACTGGGGGTCAGTTTAACAGTTAAACTGCAAAGACTGATAAAAATGGCCGGTATAGGAAATATCGACATGGACGGGAAATTCGTGGCGATAAAAATGCATTTCGGAGAGCTTGGCAACCTGGCATACCTAAGGCCCAATTATGCAAAGGCTGTAGCCGATGTTATAAAGGAATGCGGAGGACTTCCGTTCCTTACGGACTGCAACACTTTATATCCCGGAAGCCGTAAGCATGCACTTGAGCACCTTGACTGTGCAAATATTAACGGATTTAACACTATTACTACGGGCTGCCAGATAATCATAGGTGACGGATTAAGAGGAACTGATGATATAGTAGTACCCGTGCCTAACGGAGAATATTGCAAAGAAGCATATATAGGCCGTGCGGTAATGGATGCGGACATATTCATTTCGCTTAATCACTTCAAAGGCCATGAGATGGCAGGTTTCGGCGGTGCGATCAAAAACATAGGTATGGGCTGTGGAAGCCGTGCCGGTAAGATGCATCAGCATAACAGCGGACAGCCGCATGTCAACGAAGACATGTGCCGAGGCTGCAGAAGATGTGCAAAGGAATGCGGTTCGGACGCTATAAGCTACAACGGGAACAAGGCATGGATCGACCCGGCTAAATGCAAGGGCTGTGGACGCTGCATAGGTGCCTGTGCATTTGATGCGATAGCAAACAACAACTGGGATGCCGCACAGCAGCTCGGCAGGAAGATGGCGGAATACACTGCTGCAGTTGTAAGCGGCAGGCCTAATTTCCATATTAGCCTTATAACTGACGTTTCGCCTAACTGTGACTGCCACGGTGAAAATGATGCACCTATACTTCCCGATATAGGAATGCTTGCTTCCTTTGATCCTGTTGCACTGGACCAGGCATGTGTGGATCTTTGCCAGAAGGCTGAGCCTATAAGGAACAGCCAGCTTGGAGACAATATGGCAAGTGAGCATTTCCATGACCATGGTGACGTTTGGCATAACAGCAATCCTAATGTCTCATGGGCTGAAACTCTTGAACATGCTGAAAAAATCGGTGTTGGAACAAGACAATATGAACTTATAACGATGAAATAACAAGAGCAAACCACTTGCTCAGAAACAGGTAAAAACCGGTTGTCAATGACCGGTTTTTTTGTTATAATAATTTCGGTTTACGGTTCATTAGTTTTTCTTGTGTACCGGATCAGTTGCAAAGGGGTATGATGTTATACATAGGAGAAGGAGAGTAAAATGTCAGCATATTTAGGGAAAGTACTAGTGGCGTCGACACTTGCCGTTACAACGGCAGTCAGTCTGTCTGCACCTGTTGCTATCGATGCGAAAGCAAAGGTTAAGCTTAATAAGACTTCATATGAAATGAAGGTGGGCGATACCTTTAAGCTGAAGCTTAAAGGCGCTAAGGCAGTGGCATTTGGTTCGTCGAATACAAAGATTGCCAAGGTATCTTCGAAGGGTAAGGTAAAGGCAAAAAAGGCCGGTACTGCAACTATCACTGTCACCGGTGATAACGGGAAGACTTATACCTGCAAGATTACTGTAGTCAAGAAGAATCAGGCCGTTGTTAAGGATGACAATATTGATCTCGGCGGAATGAACATTATCATCCGTGACTGGTGGAGTCCTAATGAAGAACTTCCGACGACCAATGATTATGAATATGAAAGAAAGAAATATCTTGATGATATTCAGGAGAAATACAATTTCACAATTAAGGAAATGTGTGTTTCTGACTGGGGCACAGCAAACACAGATTTCATAAACTACGTTTTATCGGGCGGAGATGATAATAACTATGTATTTGCTCTGCATACCGATGCCAGCGTTGGTTCGGCAGTAGCAAACGGGCTTATGTATGATCTGTCCAAACTTGACTGCCTTGACTTTAGCGCTGAGAAGTTTGCCCGCAATAAGCTGCACGAGCAGTTTACATTAGGAAACAGCGTTTATGCATTTTTTGCAGGCTATTCGGAGCCCGGCACTGGTGTATACTTTAACAAACAGGTGCTTAAGGATGCCGGTATAGATCCAGATTCGATTTATGACTTACAAAAAAATGGTAAGTGGACCTGGGATAAGTTTGAGGAGCTGATGGAAAAATGCCAGAGGGATACTGATGGCGACGGGAAAGATGATATTTACGGACTTACCCTTAATGAAACATACATGACCAATATGGCGGTTCTCTCAAATGGAGGCTCATATGTTTCTAAGGATAAGAACGGCAAATTTGTATATAATCTTGAAAGCAAGGAAACAATGGAAGCTCTAAAATGGTGTGTAGAAATGTACACCAAGTATGACAACCATGATCCTGAGGATGCTGGCTGGGATTATTATGTTGAAGAATGGAAATCAGGTAATGTAGCGTTCATGGTAGATCAGGAGTATATCAATACACCAGGTAACCAGATGCAGCAAACTGATTTCGAAGTAGGCTTTGTTATGTTCCCGAAGGGACCTCAGGCTAAAAAATATGTGGCTCTGTGGAATAATAATCCATATGTTATCCCTGCTTGTTACGATGCTGACAGGGCTTGGAAGATAGCATTTGCCTGGAACAAGTACACTGAACCGGTACCCGGCTATGAAGATTATAACAAGTATCTTGAAATGGCGGCTAAAGGTAATTTTGATAAGCGTGCTTTAAGTGAGACAATTCCAATGATGGAAGACACTTCCCGAGGAGTTGTAACATATCAGGATCTTATACCTCAGATCGATCTTGGAGCGGATGTAGTATGGAATATCACTCCCGATGCCGATGTTTATGATATAGTTGAGAGTGCCCGTAAGAATTGGAAAGAAGCTATTAAAGAGGCGAATTCCTATATAAAGTAAAATCATAAAGAATCCCTGTACGTCAGGTGTAGAATGCAGAAAAACCAGTTGTCAAAGACTGGTTTTTTTGGTATACTTTTATTGGTTTGTTAATTAAGGAATTTAGGAACTGCAGATGTTTTTTGAGGTATAGACTATGGCAAAAAGAAGAAAATCTTTAAAAAGGGTTTTGCTTACCCAGATCATAGCTTTTGTAACTGTGATCATTATTGTGATAACCGTACTTAATGCAACAATGCAGACAATGAAGATCAAACGTCTGACAGAACAGGTTCTTTCACGGGAATCAATTTCATATGCTAACGATATATATGGCTGGTGGAACAGCGTAGAGGAGAGAGTAAAGAGAACCGCGGACATGTATAAGAGTATCCATGATCTGACCGATGAAGCCACACTTTCCATGCTTCTTAAGCTTACGGCAGCTGACCCTGATTCGCAGGATATTTATATAGGCGATGGAAACTCTGGGGTATTCCTGGATGGTTCGGGCTGGATCCCCACTGATGATTTCGTGTTCACAGGCAGAGGATGGTATATCGGTGCCCTGGAAAAAAACGGTGACATAAGTACATCTGACCCTTATGTTGACGCAGCAACCGGCAAGGTTTGTATTGCCTGCTCTGTAAAGATTGGTGAAAACAGGGTATTGAGCTGTGATGTGGTTTTTGACAAGCTTGTAGAGAAGATTTCGGAGTTTAAATCAAGTTCCGGAGATGCAAAATATTATGTGATCAATAAAGATACTAATGAAGTAATGATCGCTGATGATCAGGATGTTATAGGAAAAAAGCTTGGTGATGTTAAGAACAGTACATTATCTGCTTTAAATTCTGTCTTTAATTCACTTGATATCTCTGATTCCATTGATGTTGATAAGGTTATAACTGCCTCTACCGATGAAGGTAAGATGATGTATGCTGCTACGGGTATACGCGGAACATCATGGGTGATCGTCAGTGCTTTACCTTATTCACATATCAGTACCAGCTTGAGAAACACGATCATATCTACATCAGGGATCGCATTGATGCTTCTGGCAGTACTGACAGTATTATTGTTTATCATAATAACGAGATATTTAAACCCTGTTTCAAAGGTTACGAAAGGCATTACTGACATCAGTAAAGGAAATTTCAATGTAAAAATTCGTCCTCAGGGAAATAACGAGATCACAACTCTTGGGGAAAGCCTTAACGGATACATTGACAGTACCAGAGACATGTTTATGGGGCTGGCTAACATCTCAAAGGATATGAATACCAGTGCCGGAGAGTGTTACAATATTTCCAACAGCCTGCTTTTGTCAAATAAGAAGCAGGGGCAGTCGGTTAAACAGCTTAATTCAACTCTTGCGTCTATGAATGTGAAGATTGACGAGATTGATAATGCGGCAGCTGAGCTGGCTAATACATCCAGACAGCTATCCTTGAATGCCGAAGAGGTTAAGCATCTCTGTGTAGACACCATGGAGGCTTCGAAGAACGGAAAATATGAAATGGTCAGCATGACCGAAAACGTTAAGACACTTAGCGTGACCATGACGGAGCTTGCTGAAATCATAAGCGAAACTGCCAAATCCGTAGAGGAGATAACAGGTATTACCGATACGATAAATGATATTTCCGATCAGACAAATCTTCTTTCACTTAATGCGTCCATAGAGGCCGCAAGAGCAGGTGAGCAGGGCCGTGGCTTTGGCATTGTCGCTTCTGAAGTAGGAAATCTTGCCAAACAGTCTGCTGAAGCTACAGAGCATATAAGGGAACTTATAAAGGAAGTTACTCAGAATATTGCAGACGTTTATGAAAAATCAGATAAATGCATGAAGGATATGAAGGAATGTCTTGAAGGCGTTGAAAGTGCGAACAGTTCCTTTGACAGTATTTATGCTGATCTTGAAAAGGCTACGGATGGTATCATTGAGATTACCGGTGGTATTACTAAGATAAATTCTGTAGCTGACGATAATGCCTCATCGACAAAAGAGCAGGCATCGAGAGTTAATGAGATACTTGAATTAAGTGACAGTATCGTTGCTGAGAGCAATAAGATCATGACTGAGACAAATAATATTACAAATATCTCGATGAACCTTAATAAATGCTCGGATGCAATTAAAGCGGATCTTTCAAAGTATCAGTTGTGAGGTAATCTATGTATAAAACGCTGCGATTTTGTTTTTTGATTGTTTTATCTCTAATATTTTTAAGCCTCTTTGAAAATCCGGTACATGCTAAAAAGAAAAAACCAAAACAAGAAGAAACCGTTCAGGAACAGACCTATTGTCTGGTAACATGTCCAATATGCAAGGGTGAAACAGACTGTGAGGGGACCTGTCCATATTGCAAGACCGAACATTTTGTCCTTAAATTTTTCAGCATGGATGATGAAAACACTGATATATATATTAAAGAGGCTGGAGAGATCAAACACCTGGATTTAAAATCAATAATAGCGATCATGGAATCGGATCAGGAGGAAGAAGATACTATTCCGGAAGAAACCGAGGAAGAAGATATTATCCCGGAAGAAGTCGAGGAGGTATACGAGATTAAGGAGTCCGATACATTGAAATATGTAAATGAATTTGACTATTACTCTGATTCGGTTACCGGTCTGACTAAGGAAAGCTATAAAAGAAAAGAAATCGAAGACCGCTTAAAGGATTATGGAACTTTTGACGGGCCTATGGGTATGCCTGTAAAGGAATACAAAGAGGCAATGAATGCTAAATGGGTCGATGTTACAAAGTATGAAAACCAGCGAAAAGATCCAAGAACTGTAGAACTGGATCTCGATAAAAAGTATACTTATGATGATCTTGTAAGTTTTATGGAAGCTCTTTCCGATAGGGAAGGAGTTTACATGTTTGATATTGGCGGCACTACCTCAGGCAGAAGGATGTACGCTTTGGAAATTGACATTCCTTCGGATTATGAGAAGAAGGTTGTAGTGCTCACAGGGAATATCCATGCGAGGGAGACAGCGGGCAGTGTCTTTATAATAAAGGAGATTGCTGAGCTTTTGCAGTCAGACACGGATGAAGCAAAAAAGCTTTTACAGAAAATAAAGTTTGCAATAGTGCCCTGTGTGAATCCCGATGGCCGTGAAGGAGTAGCTTTTAATACCAGCAAATATAAATACAGTAACGGTCAGCTATGGAAGGCAACTTCAAATGGAACTGATCTGAACAGGAATTTCCCCGGACTTTCATGGTCGCAGGTGAAAGAAGGATACGAAAAAAGTGATTCTATCTCTGATTCGTCAAAGAAGATTTATTATCCGGGAGATTATGCAGGATCTTGCAATGAGACTAAAGCAATGATGAAGTTCCTGTATCATTATATAAAGATTGAGAAGGCGCAGGTACTTATTGATTACCATCAGCAAGGCCGTATAGGGTATGCAGGAAAACCTTTTCAAAAAAGCTCTCAACAGAAACGCTGCAAGGAATTGGCAAAGTATTTATTTGGCAGGATGAATCCGAGTTCAAAGAAATACATCTGGTGGGGGGAGAAGGAAGAATACGGACTGAACGGAACCGGCAGTACGCTGGCTGATTTCGCAGTATCCATCGCCACCGGTGCTAAGTTCAGTCCCGGTTACGGATTTTTTGTATATACTGATGGAAAGAAAGAATATCCTCTGATAATGATACCAAGATTGGACGATACAAATCTTTCTGTTGTACATGAGACAAATAGTAAGTTTGCCACAACGACGATTGAAATCGGTTATGGTAAAGAGTATCTCGGTTATGGGAGTACTGCAAGAGAACTATTGAAAAAGGAATATGACAGGTATAAATTCGGAAGGCTTCTGTATTATCTGTACGACTATCTTTACTAACATTAAAAAAGGAGGCTACTATGTCAGATTTAACTATCCGTTTCCATTCAACATGCTTAAAGAGGTTTACCACCTTTAAGATGTATATCCCTGATGCAGTAAGGGAAAACCTGCCCATGTTCATCAATCAGGAGAGTGAGTACGCAAAAAGACCTACAAAAACACTGTTCCTTTTACATGGCTTCACAGGAGATGCGGGCAACTGGATACCGGAATATCTGTCTGAGAAATATAACTTCGCGGTGGTTATCCCCAGCGGAGAAAACTCATTCTGGCTGGATGGCATATCCACAGGGCATGAGTTCCTCAAGTTCATAGGAGAAGAACTGGTGAACTATGTGAGAAAAGTGTTCGGACTTGCCAAGAGCAAGGAGGATACCTATATCTGCGGTATGTCCATGGGCGGCTTCGGCGCTCTGCATACAGCCCTGTATTACCCGGAAGTGTTCGGAAAGGCTGCAGGTCTTTCTTCTGCACTTATAGTGCATGAGGTGGCCACGATGACTGAAGGAAAGGGAAATGCGGTAGCAAATTACGAATTTTACAGGGAATGTTTCGGAGATCCTTCAAAAGTCCTTGAAAGCGACAACAACCCTGAAACCCTTGTCAAAAAATTGAAGGCCGAAGGAAAACCTTTACCTGAGCTGTTCATGTGCTGCGGTACGGAGGATTTCCTGCTTGAGAACAACAGGGAGTTCCATCGTTTCCTTGAAGCAGAAAATGTGGAGCATGTATATGAGGAAGATGCAGGCTTCCATGACATGGCATTCTGGGACAAATATGTGAAAAAATTCATACCCCTGATGTTCGGATAAGAGATAGGGGACGCAATACAAGTCTCACAATTAAATATGAGACAGCTGAGGACAGATTTACTTATGCAGATAATTACAAAGCAACAGGCCAGACAGTTTGTACTTGCAAAGCAGGGCCTCATAGGGGCACACCGTTTCACAGGGAAGCAGGGTGCATACGAATATGTCAGGCAGGCCGGATGCATCCAGTTTGACCCTGTAGATGTGTGTGGCAAAAATGCAGAACTGACACTGCAGTCAAGAGTTAAAGGATTCAAAAAAACGATGCTCAGAGAGCTTCTTTATGAAGACAGGCTGCTTGTGGATTATGCTGATAAAGAACTATCTATCTGGCCAGTTGAGGACTGGCCATACTTTTCTTCTTATAGGGAAAGGAGCCGTGGACTCGGAGCTACTTTTGAAGGCCTGGAAGAATTAAAGGAAAGAGCTCTTGCTTATATCCATGAGAATGGCCCGGTCTGCAGCGATACCCTTCCTATTGAAGGCGAGATATTTTGGCACTCATCAATGCACTGGAGCGGAAACTGGCATAAAAAGTCCCAGGCAGCCAGATCAGTACTGGAACAGCTGTATACGGATGGGGAGCTGATAATACATCATAAAAACGGAAGCCGGAAGTATTATGATCTTGCAGAAAAGTACCTGCCGGCTTCTGTTCTTAATGCAAAGAACCCATGTAAAGATGATGATGAATTTATGTCATGGCGTGTATTAAGGCGTATAGGGGCTATAGGACTTTTATGGGATAAAAACAGCACCGCATTTCTCGGAATCGACCTCAATGCCGAGAAAAGGAAAAATATCCTTTCTGTGCTTACTGATGAAGGAAAAATTTGCCCTATAGAGGTGGAAGGTTTTAAGCCTCTGTTTTATTATCGCTCTGAAGATGATCAGCTTATGCAGGAGGTAATAGAAGGCGCAGCTGACCTGAAGCCGCGAATGTCGTTTATCGCACCGCTTGATCCGCTCATGTGGGATAAGGCTTTGATATTGGCATTGTGGGATTACAGGTATGCCTGGGAAATCTATACACCTGCTGCAACAAGAAAATATGGGTACTACACGCTTCCTATACTGTTTGGAGAGCGTTTTGTGGGCCGCATCGAGGCTGTCCCGGATCGAAAGGCACATGTACTCCAGGTGAAAGGACTTTGGTGGGAACCCGATTTCCGTGTCACAAAAAAGGCAGAGGCCGGTTTAGAAAGAACTTTGAGGGAATTCGCAAAGTTTAATGAATGCAAGAGTGTATAATCGATCTGAGGT